>Ga0307989_1001171_pt1 | contig 14732 bp, 12 predicted proteins | sample EllFjometagen185_FD_203164 | JGI IMG/M metagenome (GOLD analysis project Ga0307989, IMG submission 203164) | Marine microbial communities from Ellis Fjord, Antarctic Ocean - #185 | ecosystem: Environmental > Aquatic > Marine > Unclassified | place: Southern Ocean | collected 2014-10-08
GACAAATTTATTTTGCCCTACCACAATGCGGTCTCCCTGCTCAATATCTTGCTGATATTGATAGGCACTCAACCCGATTTCATTCTGGAAGTAGCCCAATTCAATGGCTTTTACTGCACCTCCCAGTTCATCGACTTTGTCGAGGTATGCAAAAACTTCCCGCTCAAGTTTATCCGTCAAATTCTCAATGACTTCTGAGCCTGCCAGTGGGTCCACATAATTTGTAACTCCACTCTCGAATCCTATCACTTGCTGGGTTCGAAGAGCCAGACGTACAGAATCCTCAGTGGGAAGCGCCAGCGCTTCATCACGGGAGTTCGTATGTAGGGACTGAGTGCCACCAAGGACGGCAGCCAGAGCCTGCAGGGTCACTCTCACCACGTTATTATCAATCTGCTGGGCTGTGAGCGTTGAGCCCCCTGTTTGGGTATGAAATCTACACATCATTGCTTTAGGATTGGTGGCATTAAACCGTTCTTTCATGATCTTTGCCCAAATCCGGCGGGAGGCTCTAAATTTGGCAACTTCCTCAAACAGATCATTGTGAGCATTCCAGAAGAAAGATAACCTTGCTCCAAACTTATCGACATCAAGGCCTACCGCAATTGCGGCCTCTACGTAAGCGATTCCGTTGGCAAAAGTAAATGCTAATTCCTGTGCTGCTGTGGATCCTGCCTCACGGATATGGTATCCCGATATGGAAATGGTATTCCAGTTTGGGATGTGCTCATTGCAGTAAGAAAAAACATCCGTAATGAGACGTAGGGAAGCCTGGGGAGGGTAAATATATGTCCCTCGGGCAATATATTCCTTCAAGACATCATTTTGAATGGTTCCTCGTAATTCCTGGCTACTCACTCCCTGTTTTTCAGCTACTACCTGGTACATAGCCAAAAGAATTATCGCGGTAGAGTTAATTGTCATTGATGTGGATACTTTGTCCAGAGGGATGTCCTGAAAAAGAACTTCCATGTCAGCCAGGGTATCAATTGGAACTCCTACTTTCCCAATTTCTCCCTCAGCAATTGGATCATCTGAGTCATAGCCAATTTGAGTGGGCAAATCGAAGGCAACAGAGAGACCGGTGGTGCCCTGGTCTAACAGATACCGGTATCGGGTATTTGAGTCCTTGGCACTGGAAAAACCGGCATATTGACGCATCGTCCACTTTCGGGAACGGTACATCTCTTCATATATCCCTTTGGTAAAAGGGTATTGCCCGGCCTTTTCCGCTTGGCTACTCATCGAGTACTCCTAGATCCCTCGTTCAGTCTTGATTTGCTGATAAGCTGTATTAATTGCTTTAAATTTTTCCTCGGCCATTTTCTGAAATTCAGGTCCGAGATGCTGCACCTTATCTGGATGGAAGCGAGCAGCCATTGAGCGATAAGCCTTTTTGAGCTCCTGATCGTTGGCTGAAGGGTCAATTTCCAAAATCTTGTAAAATGAATCAACATTCTTAACAAAAATAGCCATGATAGCATCAACATCACTATTGTTGAGTTTCAAATTGCGACCAATTTCCTGGATGATCTCCACTTCACTGGGGTCAACATATCCATCAGCCTGGCTGATCCCGAAGAGCACATGCATAAGCTGCAGTTTTTCTGCAGTATTCATGTGTTTGTTTATCTGGTTGGCTATTTCATAAATATAATACTCTTGCTCCAGCAAGTTCTTTAGTAAAACCAACATCTCCTGGGCGTTGTCGCGTCCAAAACTTTGAATGAGAAATTGCTTAACATAATCCAACTCAGCTTTAACAACTTTTCCATCAGCTTTCATTACAGCCGCAACTAAAACCAGCATAGCAATGGCAAAATCACCTGGTCTCGTTTGCTGAGAAATTCTAGGAGCAGAAGTCTGTCCCAGATTAGGATTCCCATCAACTTGACCCCCGAGCCACCATCCGATCAAACCTCCGATTGGGCCGGCAAAAGCCCATCCAAGTCCTGCTCCAAAAATCTTACCTAACATATCATATCCAATATTTTAATTATCATCAAAGTGGCTTACACAATTTCGATGATATTTGTTCCCTTCTCAACGGTTTGCCCTTCGGCAACACCAATTCTTTTAACGACTCCATCCACTGGAGATTTAATCTCATTTTCCATCTTCATGGCCTCAATGAGGAAGAGCGGGTCACCCTTGCTGACCACATCATCAGGTGCATGGAAAATTTTTGTAATTAAACCAGGAATTTGAGCACTTATCAAACCTTCCTGTACTTCCTGCTGTGCATCCCATCCCAATTCCCTGAGGTGCAGGTGAACGGCATCTAGTAACTCCAGATTGATGGGTGTTCCATTTACATTTACTCGGTTTTTTTCTTTGGGGCAGACCCCGACGACAAAGGATCGGTTATTTACCAGAACACTGTAGACCCCAGGTTGAATCTTGACGGCTTGAAAAGTGAGTTCCTTTTCATCAGATCGAATGATTAATTCATCAGACTCGATTTTGAAATCCACGTCCAATGATTTCTCAGGAGTATTTATTTCGTATTTCATCAAGCATTTCTCCCGAGTTGCGCATTGACCCAGTTTGATCGTGCTTGTTTTGTCGAATCAGAAGTGCTTGAGCTATGCTTCATTTGATTTTGATGATGATATAGTGAACCACCTGCAATCAACAACACTTCATCCGTTGAAGCGGCCAAGTCAGCATGTAAATCATCCCTGAAATTGGCATAGAAGTGAGTATCGTAGGTTCCCTCCCTGAAAACTGGATGCTTTACCACAGATCGACAAAATTGGATGGTTGTTTCAATACCACCAATATAAAATTCCCTCAATGCACGCTCGCTACGATTGAGGGCGGCATTTCGATCTTTGGCCCAACATATCAGTTTACCGAGCATGGGATCATAATAGGGGGTGATTACAATACCTTGCCTGATGGCTCCGTCAAATCTGGTACCAGCGCCATCCGGAATCTGAAGCATGACGATTTCACCGGTGGAAGGAGCAAAGTCATGAGTCGCATCCTCGGCATAGATACGACATTCAATTGCGTGCCCAGAACTTTTAATCTCTGCCTGTTTGAGGGAAAGGGTTTCGCCAGATGCGATTCGAATTTGTTCCGCAACAAGATCAACACCGGTCACCATCTCGGTCACGGGATGTTCAACTTGTAGTCGAGTGTTCATTTCCAGAAAATAGAAGTTTCTATGTTTGTCCACGAGGAATTCAACTGTTCCGGCACCCACATATTTGCAACTCTCCGCAGTTTCAACTGCTGCTTTACCCATCTTTGCCCTGAGTGCTTCATCAATGAAAGGACTGGGAGACTCTTCAATTACTTTCTGATAGCGCCTCTGTATTGAACATTCTCGTTCGTTTAAATGAATTGTATTTCCATGTGTATCTGCCAGAATCTGAAATTCAATATGGTGAGGTTCTTCCAGGTACTTCTCGATATAGACACGTCCATCACCAAAGGCTGATTGTGATTCTCGCTGGGCCTTCCCTACGGCATCTTCAAACTCATCTGCTGCACGCACAATTCGCATACCTTTTCCACCGCCACCACCAGCTGCTTTGATGAGTACTGGAAAGCCGATTTCACTGGCCACAACAAGTGCCTTACCAATGTCAGTGATAGGTTCCTCTGTACCAGGTACCACAGGAACATTCGTCTTGAGCATTGATTGTCTCGCCATGGTTTTATCGCCCATCGTTTTTATGGCATTCGCAGGTGGGCCAATGAAAACGATTCCTGCCTCTGTCACTTCTCTGGCAAAGTCAGTATTCTCCGACAAAAACCCGTACCCAGGGTGAATGGCGTCTGTCTTAGATTGTCTGGCGACCTCAAGAATATTTTTGTAGTTGAGATAACTTTCACTTGAGGGAGCTGGTCCAATGAGATAGGCTTCATCAGCAAAAAGAACATGCGGGGCAGTACGGTCAGCCTCTGAATAAACAGCCACGACTTCAATACCCATTTCACGACAGGTACGCATAACTCGTAAAGCGATTTCTCCGCGATTTGCAATCAAGATCTTCTTAAACATTTATTCCGCTCCTACCATAATTCGAAATTCATCCTCAGTGAGAATGTTCACATCAAGTATTTTAGCTTTCTCAATTTTAGAACCTGCTCCGGGTCCCGCAACGAGATAGTCTATTTTCTTGCTGATTGAATTGGCTGAGCTCCCACCCAGAGACTCAACAAGCACACGAGCAGAATCCCGGTTAAAATGCTCCAGTTTTCCAGTAAAGACGAAAGAGAGCCCGGATAGAAGGCCATCCTCACGAGCGCTTACATCAATTGTTGGATCTAAACCATAATTTGACAACTTCAGCAGGATTTCATGATTATCAGAATCTTTAAAAAACTCAACCAATCCCCGAGCGACTATTGGACCAACTTCATGAGTCGCTTCCAGATCTTCCACATTGGCTTTTTCAAGCGCAGCAAGTGAACCATACTTGTTAGCGATTACCTTCGAAATATGTTCTCCTACATTCCTGATACCCAGCCCGTGAATCAAGCGCCACAGATCCGTTGATTTACTGGCCTCGATGGCTTCGACAATATTCAAGGCTGATTTTTCTGCCATTCTCTCCAGATCGGCCAATTGCTCCAAAGTGAGGGAGTAAATGTCAGCGATGCTACCGATAAGCTCGGTATCCACAAGTTGGGACACCAGTTTGGTCCCAAAACCATCAATATCCATGCAACGTTTGGCCACAAAATGTTCAATGCGACCTTTGATCTGGGCTGGACATGAGATATTCTGACAATAGTGCTTTGCCTCACCTTCTAGTCGAATGACATGTCCATCACATGCAGGACAGCGATCTGGAATGATATATGGCTCAGAAGAATGGGGGCGTTTATCTAAAATAGCTTTCACTACTTCTGGAATCACATCGCCAGCTCTCTGAACGACAACCGTATCACCCTCACGAACATCCTTCCGGTCAATTTCATCCTGATTGTGAAGCGTTGCTCTGGCAACCATCACACCACCCAGATGAACTGGCTCCAGATTAGCTACAGGAGTAATAGCACCGGTTCGACCTACGCTGGGGCTGATCGTCAATATTTTAGTAACTTCTTGTCGTGCCTTAAATTTTCCAGCAATTGCCCAACGGGGAGACCTGCTTCGAATACCCATACGATTTTGATAATCTAGCCGATTCACTTTGGTGACTGTGCCATCAATATCATAGTCGAGAGCTTCTCTATCTTCCTCGAGGTGTTTGTGGAATTTTACAACACTTTCAATATTCGGGCAGAGTTGATAGCGATTATTAACTGGAAAGCCCCAATCTTTTAACGCTTGAATGAAATCCATATGTGAATCAACTGAGAATTCATCAATGCGACCGGCGGCGTATAGGTTGACCAAAAGGTTGCGACTGGCAGTGACCCTTGAATCCAACTGTCTTAGACTGCCTGCAGCAGCGTTCCGAGGATTTGCGAAAGGTTGCTTCTCCTGATTAAGTTGACGTTGGTTTAACTGTTCAAAATCTTCATGTCCCATAAATACTTCACCGCGAACCTCAAGATAGGGCGGAATGGGGCGAAAATTGTCTCTGAGTCTCAGCGGCATGACTTTCAGGGTGCGGAGATTCTGGGTGATATTCTCTCCGGTAAACCCATCACCTCGCGTTGATCCAGCAGTAAAAATTCCTTCCACATATATCAATTCCACGCCAAGTCCATCCAGCTTTGGCTCGATAACATAATCAAGCTGATCAACTTCCAGATCCTTGCGAACTCTTGCATCAAAACTGATCAGTTCATCTTCATCCATGGCATTCGACAATGAGAGCATGGGGATGCTGTGGGTGAGCTGATCAAAACCAGCTTGGGGAGGACTACCCACTCGCTGCGAAGGAGAATCAGCTTGCTTTAAATCAGGGAATTGTGTTTCAAGGTTCTGCAATTCCCGAAGGAGAAGATCGTAAGCTGCATCGGAGACGGTTGGGTCATCCAGCACATAATATCTATGATTATGCTCATTGAGTACTGTGGTTAGTTCCTGTATGCGTATCAAGGTTTGTGGTTGATCCATAGGCTGAAAATGTAATCGGCGGGGTATAAAAAAGAAACGCCCCATTAAGGGGCGTCTCTGAAATTGTTGCCTGGAGTGATGCTTATTTAATCAGTGAATCTAACTTCTCAGTGATGAAATCAGCATGTTCTTTATCCTCAGGTACATTAAGCATCCCTTCTCTGAAACGAAGAGAGTTACTTTTATCTTTTTTGAGGGGCAGGATATAACGTACCATCTTTTTGTGGGTACGAGTCGTGCCTCGAACTTTATCTCCAAATGTTTGTGCTTTAGCCATAGTCTTTCCTCCAGTCCTTTAGCGGGGCGAAACTAAACGACACTCACTCAGATTGCAAATAAATTGTGTTCTGCCTATTTGAAAGCCAGTATGTCTTTTTCAAAGACTTTGTGATCTGTGTAGCCAACATATTTGCGTTGGATATTGAAATCTCGATCAATAACAAAAGTAGTGGGTATGCTGCGGACGCCACCGTAGGCTTGTACTACAGTGCCATCACCATAAACCACAGGGTAGTTAATGCCCATCTTTTTGGCGAAGGGAACCACTACTTTGGCACCACCTCTGTCAAGAGAAATACCCAATACTACCACATCATCGTTGTAATCTTCTTGGAGTTTAATGAAGCTAGGGATTTCCATTTTACAGGGTCCACACCAGGTGGCCCAAAAGTCTACAATAATAATTTTCCCTTTATAGTCTGATAGGGAAACCTTCTCGCCGTTCATATCTGTTAAAGTGAAATCTGGAGCAGTCTGCGCAGATACCGATGTAGTACCGATCATAAAGATTCCAAAAACCACAAAGAGGATGGCTGCTGAGCTGGCAATAATTTTATTTCTTTTCATATTAAATTCCTTCTTTCGTTGTTCAACTTAGAGCTTCTTACATCCATCGAGTTACAAATAATTTCAATAGAGCTCCAAGCATGTTTGCCTCTGAGAATGCTTCTCTGTCAAATCGCTGGATTTCCAACTGAGGCGACTGAATATGACTTTATAATCCCTTGATTCACATTATGTTTCTGCGCATTTACTTGAAAACTGCCGAAATGTCAGCAAGCAGTCAATTTCAAGTGTCTGGAGCGTATGTTTTAGAGAAGAAGGGGAAATCTTACATGAGTCCCATGAAAATTATCCTGAATTTGGTTGTTATTATTTTAGTAATGGCCTGCAGCAATAGTTCGGAGCTAGTAAAAGATATGGTATCAAATAGTAACATCGCAGCAGTTGATGAAAAACTGGGAGTGAGTCGTGATGACGAGCAAGCGACCTTTCGCATCTTCGCACCAGGAGAAGAGCAGGTCCAGCTTGTACTTTTTCAAAAATATGATGATGGTGAAGGTGAAAACCTCCCAATGATGTTGAAGGATAACGATGTCTGGGAAATCACCCTGCCTGAAGCCAAGCTCACGAAATATTATGCTTACTCTGCTCCAGGCTCTGAGAAATCAATAATACCCGATCCCTATTCCCATGCTGTTGTTCGGCAGAATCATTTTAAATACCCCAGCAAATCGATCATCCTCGCCAGAGATAAATTTGATTGGGAAGGTGATGGATTTACCTCTGCCACAATTGGTGATCTTGTTATTCTGGAAGCCCATCTGCGAGATATGACCGTTCATCCCACTTCAGGGGCAAAACAACCTGGTACTTATAAAGGCTTTGGCGAAACCGCCCAAAAGGGTGGGGTTGCTCATTTGAAAGATATGGGCTTTAACGCCATCGAATTTTTACCCCTCCAGGAGTTCGGCAACATTGAAATCGATTTTAAAAACTCAGAATTAAGCACCTGGAACGACTGGAATCCCTACGAAGCCAATCATTGGGGATATATGACCTCATTTTTCTTTGCTCCAGAAATTTACTACGGATCAGACGGAGTGAAGGATCGGGGAACCTGGGTTGGTCAGGATGGTCGAGCCGTTAATGAAATGAAGGAAATGGTAAAAGGACTGCATAAAGAAGGCATTTCGGTCATTCTGGATGTGGTCTACAACCATGTTTCCCAATATGATGATAATCCTTTTAAGCTCATCAACAAAGACTACTACTTCCGGTTAGATGAAAAGGGTGAATATCTCTCGCATAGTGGGTGTGGCAATGATTTTCAAACCGAGAGCCCCATGTCTCGCAAAATGATCGTAGAAAGTCTCATACATTGGATGAAGGAATATCACATCGATGGTTTTCGTTTTGACCTGGCTACCCTGATTGATCTGGAGACGGTAGATGCCATCACAGTCGCTACCCAAGCGATCAACCCAAATGTGATCCTTATTGGTGAACCCTGGGGTGGTGGTGGCTATAACCCTCAAGAACTAGCCAATCATGGTTGGGCTTCCTGGAATGACCATTTCCGCAACAGTGTCAAGGGTCGTGACCCCAGCAAAAATGACTATGGATTTATCTTTGGCAAACTCTGGGATGGGAATCCTAAAGAGCACTACAAAAAGTTGATGCGAGGTTATTTACAAGACGAGGGTGGACACTTTAGAGACCCATCTCAAAGTGTGAATTATCTTGAGAGTCACGATGACAACACGTTGGGTGACTTTATTCGAATGGCTCTAGGCAAAGTCGAAAAGGGTGAAGCGGTGAGCAGAGAGCAAGTTGCAAAATTGTCACCTCCAGAGATTACCATACACAAGCTTGCAGCCCTCAATCTATTGACCAGCCAAGGTCCTGTGATGATTGCCCAGGGACAGAGCTGGGGACGCGCGAAAGTGATAGTCAATAGTATTGGGACTGACCCTCATGCTGGCTATCTCGATCACAATTCCTATGACAAGGACGATGAAACCAACTGGCTCAACTGGGATGAAAAAGAGCTCAATAAGGAGCTGGTCGACTATTATCGTGGTCTAGTGGCTATACGCAATGAATATGCAGAAATTAGAAATGTGACCACAGGTTATCGTCAATTTATGGATGGCTCCAACGAATTATCCTTTGGTGTGAGCATGGCTGGTGAACAACAGGTGCTTGTCCTTTTGAATGGTTCCACAGACTCAGTATCAAATTTTTCTCTACCCCCAGGGAACTGGACTATCCTTGCCGATGCCAAGCAGGCTGGAACCGAAGGTCATGGTACGTTGACAAAATCAGCTGAAGTGGCCATACAATCGGGACTCATACTCGTTCAGTAGGAGGAAGCATGAAATCAACCACCAAATACCTTCACTTCAGAGTTCCTGAGCGGATGGGATTTGTTAACATCACTCGTGATGTTGAATCCATTGTAAAAGAGAGTAGCGTCCAAGAGGGGCTTTGCCTGGTCAATGCCATGCATATCACAGCTTCGGTGTTTATTAATGATGAAGAATCTGGTTTAAAGGAAGATTATAAACGCTGGTTGGAATGGCTTGCCCCATTTGATGCCAGCCCGGAACGCTATCATCATAATCGCACGGGAGAGGATAATGGTGATGCCCATCATAAACGTCAAATCATGGGACGGGAAGTGGTCGTGGCCATTACCAAAGGCCGCCTGTATTTTGGTACCTGGGAACAGATATTTTACGGTGAATTTGACGGGAAACGCGACAAGCGAGTCCTGGTGAAAATTATCGGTGAATAATATTTATCAGGACTCACCTCGCTTAAAAACTCAGAAACTCAGAAACTCAGAAACTCAGAAACTTAAAGCCCCAACCCTTCTTTAATTACTTCAGTCCATAAGGCATAACCGACTTCATTCATATGAAGTCCATCATGACCAAAGATATCTTTCCTGGGAGTACCATCTTCCCCAAGCATGGGTGTGAAAACATCAATATAGTAAAGATTGTCTAATTCCTCAGTGCGTGCCTTGATGAGTGCATTGGCTTTGGCCATGTTTTCCATGTGCTGAATACGTGCAAGGCTGGGTTTGATGGAAATGAAGAAGATGGGTTTTGTTGGCCATTTATCTAACACCTTAGAAATAAAAATATTGTAGTCAGCGAGGACTTTCGCAGGTGTTTTACCAGAGGCGATATCATTGTCGCCTTCGTAAATAAGGATGGCGTTGGGGTGATAGGCAAATACAATATCCTCCATGTAGTAGATCAGGTCTGACATATGGGATCCGCCCATTCCACGATTGAGGGCATTAACCTCAGGAAAATCGGAGACCAAAGATTTCCAGCCGTGGATACTTGAGCTACCGACAAAAAGTACTGAGTTTGGACTGGGTTTATTCAGGGAATCTGCATATTTGTAACCCTCTACAACCTCTGAGAACCGTAGTGGATCAACAACAACCTCAGGGGCTGCAGCCGGTGTTGGACCACAGTTGAAAATGAGGCTCGTAAGGAAAATAAGGCTGATACTTGCGGTAATGGTTCTGATAATTCGGTTCATGATAGGTCTCTCTTCTTGGTTGCGATGTAGGTCCAATTAACTCGGCCTAAAATATGCAGGAGCATGCAGGCACAATCAATTAATAAAGCGCAATTATTTAATTTTCTGAAAAAGTAAATTCAGTTTAAAAAATCTAGAATCCTGGCTGACAATTCATCTGGTTTATCTGCGTGCAGCCAGTGACCCGCACCTTCAAGAGTCTGTAGCTGAGCTAGCGGGAAATAATGCAGGATTTCAGGTGATAGAGCAGCATCGAGGTAATCGGAGTTTTCACCCCTGAGAAAAAGTACTGACCCAATAAAGGATTCAGTGAGATCCAGGCTCATGGTCAAGTCTTCATAGTGCTCCATAAGAGCGGCGCGGTTAAACTTCCAACCCAAACTCCCATCCATTCTTCGCAGAATGTTCTTGAGCAAAAATTGGCGAATAGGGGTTGAGGAAATCATCGTCTTGAGTTTCATTTTTATCTCATCGCGACTGGAAAACTCATCGGGATGAATGTTTGCGAGTACATTTAGAATAGCTGCATGTTTGTTTGTCACTTGCTCAATTCCAATATCCAGAATCGTTAAACTTTTTACCAGTTCAGGGTGTGTAGATGCGAAGAGCATGCCCACCTTGCCCCCCATGGAGTGACCAACGATATGTATAGCGCTCAGGCGTTCCTGAGTGATAAACTGGTGAAGGTCCTGGGCCATTTCAGTATAATTCATGGCTGATTCATGGGCAGAACTGCCATGGTTGCGCTGATCCAGGGCAAACACCTGATAGGAGGTTCCCCAACGTTGAGCAAGTGTATGCCAGTTATCAGATGATCCGAAAAGACCATGTAGAATGATCAGGGGTTCGCCCTCCCCATATTTTCGGTAATGCAGTTTCATGGCTTATTTGAGGAGTAAACCCTTCTGTGAGATGATTTGAGAGCCAATGCTGCCTTTAAAAATATAAACGCCTGCTGGAGCCTCTTTACCAAGGTGATCCCGGCCGTCCCAGGAGACTTTATATGTCCCTGAAGAGAATTCGCCCGAAATGAGTGACTTCACTTCACGACCCTGTAGATCAAATACATCAAGTTCTACAACTGAGTTTTGATGCACCTCGAGCGTGAGAGATGTATTCGGGTTGAAAGGGTTGGGATAGGCAGGCGAAAGAGTGTGATAGAGGGGTCTGAAATCAGCATCAGTATGGGTTTGATTGTAAGGAATAAAAGTCACATAAAATTCCCCACTCGTATTGGGCGGAATAAATAGTTCGCGGGTATTCACTTCAAAGTTGAGGTAATCTTCATCATCATAAAGGACTGATTGAATAGCTAGTGGAAAAATATGTGAGTGGAGTGGTGTTAATTGGACGACACGTAGTTCGGGTTCTGCTTCGAAATAATAGTAAAGTGAAAGTTGAGATTCATGGATAAATAGCGAGCTGTATAAATAGGCATAGTAGCCTGTCTCAATGGAGTGGTAAGCTGCTTTCCCACCTCCACCTTTGTTTAAACCCCATGTTTGATCTCCATAGCGGGTACGATTTTCATACACATCACCATAGGTGTGATCAACAAAATGCTCCATGAAAAATTGAAGAGATTCGTCAGCAACTTCAAGGTAGGTATCATCACCAGTCACGCTATACAATTCAAGTCCTGCAGTAATTGCCTGCTCCATTTGCCACCAGGCTTTGGCAGTGTCAGGGTTGCCCCACATGAGCATGTTTCCTGTCGTTCGGTTGTAATCCTTGTATGGACCTCCAAAATCATGATCATATCCATGGTCCATCACATCAGTCATTAATACCTCAGCAGCGTCGAGATATTCTGGCCGAGGATCCAGGTGATATACACGAATAAGACACCACGCCGATTTGAGAACATGACCCATAATTGTCATGGTTTCTCCATTGTCCCAGTTCCAATTGCCATTGAACTCCTCAACAAATCCAATTGCCTGTGACGGCATGGAGCCTACGAGATGCTCAATTATTTCTTCTGAGATGTCATGCATTCTATCTAGGTAGATCTGCTCCCCTGTTTGCAGGTAAAGGCTCAATAAGTGGGTAGTAATGGCATCAACTGTGGCATTAAAGCTTTTGTTGTAGGCCGCTGAGCTGTTGTAAGTAGCCCAATCATAATAGCCTTGAAAATCTTCTCGATCATCCCAGAAGACATTTTCCAGGTGAGCATATCCCTGCATGAGCATGTTGAGGTCAGTAGAATCACCAAATGCTTCAAAGGCTGCTGAAGGTCCTAATAGGGCGTAGTGGGCATCAAATGCTGAACGACCGTTTGTAGCACCGATGACATCACCGTTGATATCGAGTTGAGAGTACCAACCACCATTGACAGCATCCCAGGCATGTTCATACATGAAGTCCAGTGCAGCGCGCGCGTATTCACGATATTCATCATTACCGGTCATCATGTAAGCCCGGGTAAATCCATAAGCATTTCGGGTTTGTGTTAGCAAGTTTTTATTGGTTCCCCATGAGGTGATAACCTCCCCCTCACGATCAATATTTGTGAAGTAGCCCCCACGAGATTCATCCAGGGTATTCATCCAGAATTGAGCACAACTATCCACATAGCCAATATTCAAAGATGGGTTGAGGAGATAGGGTGAACGGGGTGTGTATTGGGCATTAAGACTCTGGATAACGAGCAAAATTAAAAGGCCTGCATTGAAAATATTAGGCATGGAATAAATCCTATTCAAGAATGGTTACTGAATCTCTGAGACTCACACTTCCCGTACTGAGAGCTACCAGATTCATACCAAACATAACTTTGCCATTTTGTTTTCGATATGTCGCCAGAGTTTTAAGGGGTTCCTTCGAGGATGCGCCAGTTTTTTGATCAATAGTGGTGATCTGACACCTCGCGCAGGGCTTGACAACCATAAATTCTACTTCACCGATTCTAATCCTTTTCCAATCATCTTCAGCAAAGGCGTCAAAGCCATTCACCACCAGGTTGGCTCGAAATCTATCCATGGGAACGGGAGAGTTGAGTCGACCATTCAGGTCATCCAGAGATGCCTGTGAGGTAAGCAAGTACGGATAGCCATCAGCGAAACTGACTTCAAATGAACGATCCTGTGGAAGTGTGTCCTTAACCAATGGCCGCTGCACTTCATCATTCATATGGATAAGGTGCACGGGCTGACCTAGGACTTCACTAAACCAATCGTCACTTTCCTGGCTAACCCAAACGCCTGCAACCTTGTCTTCCCAGATCATGGCATCCTGACGAAATGTGCTGTTGACCTTCAACTCAAGATGGAATAATTCTCTGTCGGGGTAATCCACAATGAGTTGATCGTTCTCCTGAGTAAGCTTGATTTGGCCAAGAAGTGAGTTTGTGCGCTGAGAAACGAACTGCCCCGTTTTATCAACTAAAAGCCACCGTCTATCCAATGGGAACCCACGACCCAAAACTGCACTTGATTGCAGGTCGATCCCAGCACATGATTTGATGGGGTAGATTGATATTTGGTCTAGTTTTGGCGTCATGAGAGAATTTCAACTATACATTAAAATGGAAGTATATACAGTCACCTTCCTGAACGATATATTCTTTGCCCTGTAGGGATATCAGCCCCTTTTCTTTCAAGACCTTCTCTGATCCGTGAATCATGAGATCATCAAACTTGAAAATTGCAGCTTTGATAAAACCCTTCTCAAAATCAGTATGAATTTCGGCAGCCGCTTTAGGCGCTGTTGAGCCTTGCTTGATCGTCCAGGCTCTTACTTCTTTTGGTCCAGCAGTATAAAATGATTGGAGATGTAGGAGGTCATAGGCACGATGGATGAGTTTATTCAAACCAGGCTCAGCAAGACCATATTCTTCGCAGAAATCATATTTCTCGGCCTCATCTAATAAAGCGATTTCCTGCTCCAGCTTACCACACAACCTCAAAGCCCCCGCTCCCGTAGATTCGGCATAGTCAAATAAACGTTGAGTGAGTGATCCCCGCTCTTCAGCAAGAATTTCATCTTCATCGACATTTGCTACATATAGAATTGGCTTCATGGTGAGTAGAAAGTAGCTCTTGGTGCGGATGGTTTCATCTTCATCCAGGTCCATGCTTCTCACTGGTTTAATCTCATCCAGGTGAGCTCTGATTCTAGTGAGCAAGGCCTCATCTGCCTTGGCAACTTTATCACCGGATCGAGCCAACTTTGTAACACGATAAAGTTGTTTCTCAACAGAATCAAGATCCTTGATAATCAATTCACTCTCAATGGTTTCAATATCTCTGATAGGGTCAATTGAACCATCAACATGTGTGACATTATCGTCTTCAAAGCAACGCACAACATGAACAATGGCGGTAACTTCCCTGATATGTCCGAGAAACTGATTCCCCAG
>Ga0307989_1001172_pt1 | contig 14727 bp, 11 predicted proteins | sample EllFjometagen185_FD_203164 | JGI IMG/M metagenome (GOLD analysis project Ga0307989, IMG submission 203164) | Marine microbial communities from Ellis Fjord, Antarctic Ocean - #185 | ecosystem: Environmental > Aquatic > Marine > Unclassified | place: Southern Ocean | collected 2014-10-08
CAAAGACAATCATTTTGTATCTGTAGCTTGCTAATTACCCCCTATTATAATTGATTACTTACAATAGGGGTCATGACATTTTTTGCCAGAATTAAGTCACCATTTGGGTTAACTTTTCGCCAATTTTTTTGGCTTTTGCTAGAAACTGATCAACATCATTATACGAGGAGGCAGAACACTCCAATGTCAACGGTTTATTTTTATTGTATGGAGAATTTTTTATCACATCGCTGATCCATTCCCAATTGCATGTACCATCAAATGGGATCAGATGTTGATCCTTTCCATTTGCTTCGTTATCGTTAAGATGAAGCACACATAATCTTTCACGAGCGATCACTTCAACCCTTTTAGTCACATCAACTTCTGCAAGGTTTGAATGTCCGGTATCCCAACAAAATCCAAGGAAGTCCGGTGAGAATTGATTGAAATAATGTTCGATAACGTCAAAAGTACATGGTAGTAACAGATTTTCAAGCGCGATTTTTATACCACTGGAAAATGAATAGTCTTCGAGTTCATGGAGTGATTTTAACCCTTGTTTTACCTGGATTTCATACAAATCCTGATCTAGCTTTTCAAAATGATGGAGTACAATACAATCTCCGCCAAGCCTTTTGGTAAAATCGATTCTGTTTTTGATTAGTTCTACCCCCGCTTTTCTCCGATATTCTTCAGGAGCCATCCAATCCTTTTCCTTCCCTTTTGATGCATGGGTTTCACTCAGTTTAAGTGAAAGTTTCCCCAGCTGTTTTTCGATTTCATCTATTTCGGGTTTCGTGTACAAAAAATCAGTACTCCACTGATGTATCCATTGGATATGGCTGAAACCATGGTTGGAAATTCTTACCAATTCAGGAAATGGGTTTCCTCGGCTGGAAATATAATCGCTACCAAAACTTAATTGCATTTTCTATCCCCTAATTTATCTTCATAATGCTATCTGATTAGAAACTGTAGCTGCCCAGTAAAATGTCAATATGCTGATAATATGTTAAGGTCATTTTGTCTAGAAAATTACTCATTATGATTGACATCTAATACTTTTTCGGTTCATCGCTATTTTTTATGGGTAAAATAACGCATGTTTCAAAGAAAAAATGCACCACAGAGAAGAAAACAGGAGTTAGGGGGGTAGGAGTTAGGGGGGTAGGAGTTAGGAAGGCCAGCTAACAAGCCCTTCCTTGGGAATCGAAAGTACTGACCTCAGAACAGTCTTTAATTTGAAGGCTCCGGAGTATCAAGTTCTTTCCAACGGTGACAAACGACATTATGTCCTTCAGACACTTGTTCTCCTAGGGGTTCAACTTGTTTGCAAATATCAATGCAATGGGGGCAACGTGTATGAAAAGTACACCCTGATGGAACTGATGCCGGACTGGGGATTTCTCCCTCTAATTTTTGAGCATTACCTGAATAGTCAGGGTCAAGTGATGGTATAGCTGATAAAAGGGCTTTGGTATATGGGTGTCGGGGTCTAAAAAACAGGTCCCGGGTCGGAGCTGTTTCAACCAAACGTCCCAGATACATCACCGCCACATTATCACAGACATGGGCGACAACACTCAGATCATGACTGATAAATAAATAGGTAAGCTCTAACTCTTTTTGTAACTCTTTTAATAAATTAAGCACATCAGCCTGGATAGAAACGTCCAGGGCCGCGACAGATTCATCAGCTACCACAAACTTTGGATTTGACACCAAGGCCCGTGCAATAGAAATACGTTGCCGTTGACCACCCGAAAAAGCATGTGGAAAACGCCTCAAGTGTTCCAGATTTAATCGACATTTTTCCGCAATTTCACGAACACGTTCATCCGTCTCTTCCCGTGAATTCGTCAGTCCCATAACTTCCAATGGTTCAGCGATAATATCACGGACAGTCATCCTTGGGCTTAAGGCTGCGTAAGGATCCTGGAAAATCAACTGAGATCGTTTCCGATAATCTTTTAATTCAACTTTGGTAAGCCGTTCCAAATGATAAGAAACCTCATCATCATTATATTGAACATTTCCACCTGAAATTGGTACGGCATTAAGAAGAGCTCTACCAAAGGTTGTTTTTCCTGACCCTGATTCCCCGACCAAACCAAAAAAACTCTTGCGTGGAATATCCATGGTAACATCAGCCACAGCTTGAATAGTTAGTTTGGGGCCAAAAAAATTATTGCCCAGGAGGAAAGTAACACTAAGGTTTTTCGCTGAAATAAGAGGTTTTTCGATCATAGTTTAGGTCCTCCATTATCTTCAATGAGCAAACAAGATGCTTTATGGCCATCTTTAACACGCACCGAAGTTGGAATATCAACATTACAACGCCCCATGACTACTTTTGGGCATCTGGTATGGAAGACACAACCACTGGGACGTTCCAAAGGACTGGGAATATCACCGGGAATTGGTGTCAATGGTTTATCCAGGTCTTCCAATTTTGGCAGAGAATTAAGAAGTCCCTGGGTGTATGGATGTGCCGGTGTGCGAATAACATCACGAACACTCCCCTGTTCAACCAGTTCACCCAGATACATAACGGCAATCTTATCCGCTGTTTGTGCGATAACACCGAGATCGTGAGTGATAAAGATAATACCCATGCCAAAATCGGCGACGATATCTTTCATAAGATCGATAACCTGAGCCTGAATTGTCACATCCAGTGCGGTGGTCGGTTCATCCGCAATTAAGAGTTTAGGGCTGGTCGAAAGAGCCATCGCAATCATTGCCCGTTGGCGCATACCACCCGAAAGCTCAAAGGCATATTGATCAAATCTTTTGCCTGCTTCTGAAATTCCGACCCGATCCAGCATATCAACAGATAATTTCTTAGCTTCCGCTTTGGTGAGATTTTTATGCAAAACCAGTTGTTCAACCATCTGTTTGCCAATGGTGATTGCCGGAGCAAAACTGGCCATTGGTTCCTGAAAAATCATTGAGACAGCCCCACCTCTAACGACCTTCAGCTCTTTCGCAGTTTTCAGCGATAAGACATCCACCGGACCATCATCAAGGTTTAAACTGATCTTACTTTGTTCATTGTAAATGGAATTACGGGGATTGAGTTGCATCAGTGCTTTGGCAGTTACCGATTTCCCTGAACCCGATTCACCCACCAAACCCATTACTTGACCTGCTTCCAAGGAGAAAGAAACATTTTCAACAGCAGTAATCCGTCCCTCATCTGTATCAAATTGCACGGTTAGGTTTTCTACATTTAATAAGGTCATTTCGATTTATCCGAATAAGGATCGGCCGCATCACGAAGGCCATCACCAACAAATACAAAAGCCAATACGAAGGCGATAAAAAAGATAACAGGGATGAAATACCACTGATAATTCAACAATACATCTGCCTGGGAAACATTCTGCATCAGCGATCCCAGTGAATTTACAGGGTCTTTCAGTCCCAAACCAATAAAACTGAGTGCTGTTTCCGAGCGTACCGCATAGGGAAAAGAAATCATCAAATCAACAATGATATAACTCGTAAAACTGGGTAATAAATGCTTACGAATAACATGACTGGGCGATGCCCCACACAGTTTGGCTGCCAACACATACTCCTGATGGCGCTCTGTCAATAAATGGGTTCGAATACGGCGTGCCAGTGTCGGCCAGCCGACTAATCCCAGAATGACCGAAATAAAGAAAAACCGCATTTCAGAACTCCACTCATCAGGAATAAAAGCGGCGAGCGCCATAAAAAGTGGAATTGCCGGAACGGTCCGTACCGCGTCGGTAATCATCTGTAACACTGAATCGATTCTACCCCCAAAATAACCTGCGGCACCACCAATGATAAGAGCTAGCACAAATGAGATCAACACACCCAGGGTTCCAACAGCCAGAGATGTAAAAATGGCATGGAGCGTCCGGGAAAAGATGTCTTTACCACTGGCATCTGTTCCAAAGAGATGGACACCCCCTTTATCAACACCAAAAAGATGGGTGGAAAACGTTAGAGTCTTGACATTCACATCAAAGGTTTCACCTGGAAAATCCCAGGAAAAATTTAAAAAACTATATTCCCACCCCTGTACAAAAAAGTGAAGATAGCGTCGATCCTGACGATTGATAGTGATTACCCATCTGAAGTTTGTTTTAGCAGAACGTACCCGGGAAGTACCGTAAATAAAAGGACGAACTGAAAATCCGTTCTCATCCCATAATTTCGGGATCTGCGGTGCTCCATTTTCGTATGCTTTATCACGCCCGGCAATGCTCGGATTATAGGGTGAGAGGGGTGGTGCTAAAATACCCAACAGGATCATAAAAATCAGGGCAAAACCCGCAATCATGGCTGTACGATCACTTTTGAATCTAGCCCATATCAGTTGCCCTTGAGAAGCTGTAAAATAAGCTTCTTTTAACTTTTGATCAGTCGTCGTCTGCTCTGAAGTTATTGTTGTCATCCCATCAACCCCTGTCTAACACGTGGATCCAGTATTGCCAGCAAGATATCCGTTGCGAAATTCATAAAAACGATACTTGCCGTTAACAGGAAAATAATGGCCCCAGCCAATTGTTGGTCGTTCGAACGGGCCAATGCTTCGATTAATAATGCGCCTGATTCAGTCAAGGTTAAAATAAGAGCGACAATGGGTAATTCATTAAATATCCGATTCAGGTCGAATCCCAAAGAGTTCACAACGGGGCCCAGGGCATGCCGTGCCGGATATCTCCATAAAAGACGAGAACCAAAAATTCCCCGGGCCGATGCCGCTGTAACATACAGTTTTCCAATTTCATCCAACATCAGAGCTCGCACAGTTTGAAGTGCAAAGGCAGTGGCAGACCAACCAAGGATTATAATGGGTAACCAGGCCCGGGAGGCAAAATCTACAAATCTTGGCCAGGACCAGGCAGCGTCTCTAAACTCTTTTGAAAAAAGGCCTGTTAAAGAATCGCCAAACAAAACTGTTGACGTCAGCATAATAATCAGCGCCAACAAGAAATTTGGTAGCGCAAGACCCAGGTAGCTTACGAAACGCAATGACTGATTGGCCACCGGACTATTAGATGAGGCTGCTAATATCCCCACTGGAATAGCAATCCCATAAGAAACGAGCAGCGCAGTCATGCAGATTCCAAGACTTATCCAGAATTTATCTTTTAACAAATCATTAATATTTAGCCTTAGGATACAGCTATCACCAAATTCACCCCGGAAAGCCACATCTCCAATCCATGTCGCCCAACGAATTAAGAAAGGTCTATCTAAGCCCAAACGCCGTTCTTCGGCCGCTAAATCCGAAACCGTGATTGTTGCGCCCTGGGTATTTTTATAGGCTAAATAACGTTCAGCGCAGTTTCCAGGAACCAGTTCCATTAAGGAGAACACGATTAAAGAGACAGCAAGCAATGTAAATAATGCCATTACTGCTCTGGAAATTGTAAATTGAATAAAGCCAGCCATAAAAATCACCTTGAGGTGGGTTACAAGGAGAAGGGTGTTCACCTTGTAACTGAAAGTAAAGAAGAGACACCGGATGATGGAAATATCATCCGGCGTCATTTCACAATAACCCTATGATTTTACTCTTCAATAAACCACTGGAAAGGGCGATAAGGAAAAGTGCGGTAATATTCATAGGATGCTGTTTGAAACTGTGTGAAATTTTTAAGAGCATTGCGATGAAAAATGGGTCCTGAAGTTTGAACCGTTCCAATAAAAAGAAGGTTTTCTACCATTGTTGCCACCAGGCGATTACCAAGTTCAATCGATTTTGCTGTCCCAACCGGAAGCGACTGAAATTCATCGATATCAGCCATCATTTGATAAGCATAGGCTGGTGGTTTTACCCCTGAAGCACCTTTTGTCTCAACGTATTCACCCCACAACATACTGGTACGGAGGTCAAAATAACCATCATAAGGTGGAACCCATAGTTTACTATTTCCAAGCACAACCGCTAAAGCCTGACCTTTTAACCAGGATCCAACATCAAGTTGATTGGCAGATTGGGCAGAGCGATACTCATCCGGTGTAACTTCTTTAATGGTTGTTTTGACACCAACATTGGTCCATTGCTGGGCGACTAGTTCAGCCATCTGAGTCGGTAAACCCTGGGTACCGAATTGCAGATTCATCACATATTTACTGCCATCAGGCAATTCACGAATACCATCGCCGTCCACATCTTTCATACCGGCTTCATCAAGCAAGCTCATAGCAAGATCTGGATCAAATTTTGCGGCATATGTTTTCCATTTTGGATCAACAAAATCCGGTAAAGGTAAAATACCTGTGTACTGATGGGGGTTTGCCTGACCAAAATAAGCAACTTCATTCAACTCATCACGATTGATTGCAATAGACATCGCTTTACGGAAGCGAATATCGCTAAATAAAGCCCGTTTAACAGGGTCTTCAGATGTCATATTAAAAGTGAAAGTAGGCATGGCAATTCCTGGTTTAATATCAATCGTATAATCACCTTTCTTCTGATTATCCAGTAATAATGGTGCATCTGCCAGTGCAAGGGCTTGCGCTTTATAATCAATTTCACCATTCATCATTTTCAACAAACGGACTTGCATATCATTGGCATAAAGCTCATCCAATTCACTGATATATGGCAATTGATTACCTGCTGTATCAACCATGAAGAAATATGGGTTTGCCACAAAACGGCGTCCTTCGGTTGATTCTGCAACCGTAATATGACTTTCCAGCGTAGGCATTACATCGGCGGGAAGCTGGGCCAACTTATCTTTACTATTAAGTAGCGGTGAAGCTGTATCTGTCCAATCGGAGTTACCAAAATAAGCCTTAATAACATCCAAACCTGTTTTAAAACCAGCCTTCATTGCCAACTTATCGGCATTGGCATTGATATCAGGGTGGAATTGACCCAGGAAATGTTTTGGTTGGAAAGCTTGTGCAAAAGTCGTTGCAAAATGTTGCAGCAGACCCGGCTTTGGTGCTGGTAAATTAAAACGAACAGTGGTTTTGTTAACAACATCAACAGTCATCCGTTTACCAGCCACTAGAACATAATCTTTTGGTTTTTCAATAACTTTGGAATCAAGGGCCAGATTATCATACCAAAACTTTACGTCTTCGGCTGTAAAAGGCATCCCATCAGACCATTTATGACCTTCACGTAAGTAAAAGGTCAGTTGGGTATAATCATCATTCCATTTCCAGCTCTTGGCAACCATCGGCACAATGGTCTTAAGATCGTCTGAATAGCGTACCAAGTTGACGTGACGAATAGATAAAAAGTCTGAGGTACCAGATTCTGTTGCATTGGATAACGCATTCAATGTGCCACCATATTTTCCAATACGATCATAAGGTGCAGAAACTAATGGTTCTATTGGCAGTCGGTTTTTTAAAGAAGGTAAATTTGTTGGATTTCCGGTGATTCTGCTGTTTAATTTTGCAGCATCGGGATTAGCACTGAATGCCAATTTACAATTGGCCAGTGATTGAAATTCTGAAAGTTCAAATTGTTGGCGATACTTACCAGCGATTCCTTGCGGATCGGATACGGTTACTGCCGGACAGGCCGCTTGGGATACGACTGCTGTCGACAGCAAAATTGCAGTACCAAACAATACCGTTTTTGCATTATGTAAAATTGAGCGTTTCATTTCTTCCTCCGTAAAACAATTAAAATTTAGCCAGCTATATCATCTGTGTGGTGGTAAACTTGATGGATAAAACTAAAACCAGTCCTCTTCACAAAATTAATCAAATTATGTGTAAGGTTTATAGCAAATTAAACAATTATGTCAAAAGTCCTATATGAATCACTTAAAAAAGTAATTTTCTGTTAAAAAAAATTTACTAATGATCTCTAACAGTAATCCATATATTTTACAACAGCTATATAATTCGCTAATTTGCTGTAAATGAAAATTACTACTTTTGGCCCCATCGTCAAAATAGTTTTAACCCAACTTCTCCAGGCTAACTGCTTTTCTTCCGTAAAAAATGGTTTTTTCAATAAATTACAAATTGTATAATTCATAATTACAGTGAGGTAAATTTTCCCATCTAAAATCTAACGACAGAATAAATTATTTTATTTTATTAATAGTCTGTATTTATTTATTGCGTCTACACTGCTGAAGTAGGGGTAAGGAGGGTTGCAAGGTAAAACCTTTTAACCTTGCAACTGAAAGTAAAGGGTAGAAGCCGGATGATGGAAATATCATCCGGCGTTATTTCACAATAACCCTATGATTTTACTCCTCAATAAACCACTGGAAAGGTCGATAAGGAAAGGTACGATAATAATCATAAGAAGCTGTTTTAAACTGAGTGAAGTTTTTAAGAGCATTGCGATGATAGATCGGTGCAGAGGATTGAACGGTACCAATAAACAAAAGCTTACTTACCATCGTCCCCACCATGCGATTACCAATTTCATTCGATTTTGCTGTCCCAACCTGTGTCGATTGAAATGCGTTGATATCAGCCCGAAGTTGATCAGTATAGGCGGGTGGTTTTACCCCTGAAGCACCTTTTGTATCAATGTATTCTCCCCACAACATACCGGCACGAAGATCAAAATAACCATCAAAAGGTGGAATCCATAGTTTATTATTCCCAAGCACAATAGCTAAAGGTTGACCTTTTTCCCAAGCCATAACATCAAGCTGGTTAGCAGATTGGGCAGAACGATACTCATCAGGCGTAACCTCTTTAACAGTTGTTTTGACACCAACATTTGTCCAGTACTGGGCCACTAATTCAATCACTGGGGCAGGCATACCCTGGGATGCGAATTGCAAATTCATAACATATTTAGAGCCATCAGGCAATTCACGAATACCATCGCCATCTAAATCTTTCATACCCGCTTCATCAAGTAATTTCTTGGCACCAGCTGGATTATATTCTATAGCGAATGTTTTCCATTTTTGATCAACAAAATCTGGTAATGGGAAGATACCGGTGTACTGATGGGGCTCTCCCTCACCAAAATACGCAACTTCGTTCAACTCATCACGATTGATGGCAATAGACATCGCTTTACGAAAGCGGAAATCTCCAAACAAAGCACGCTTAACAAGGTCCTCAGACGTTACATTAAATGCAAACGAATGGTGATTGATTCCTGGTTTAATATCGATGGTATAATCGCTCTTTTTCTGATTATCAAGTAATAATGGCGCATCTGCCAGCGCCATAGATTGTGCTTTATAGTCTATTTCACCATTGATCATTTTCAACAAACGCACTTGATGATCATTGGCATAAACCTCATCTAATTCGCTGATATACGGTAGTTGATTACCTGCCGTATCAACAATGAAGAAATATGGGTTTGCCACAAAATGACGTCCTTCGGTTGATTCTGCAACCGTAATATGACTTTCCAGCGTAGGCATTACACTAGCAGGAAGTTTGGCAACATTATCTTTACTATTAAGCAATGGTGAGGCTGTATCTGTCCAATCGGAATTACCAAAATAAGCCTTGATAACATCCAAACCTGTTTTAAAACCAGCCTTCATTGCTAGCTTATCAGCGTTGGCATTAATATCTGGGTGGAATTGACCCAGGAAATGTTTTGGTTGAAAAGCTTGAGCATAAGTTGTTGCAAAATGTGCCAGTAGACCCGGTTTTGGTCCCGGTAAGTAAAAACGAACAGTGGTTTTGTTGAGAACATCTACGATCATCCGTTTACCAGCCACAAGAACATAATCTTTTGGCTTTTCAATAACCTTAGAATCAAGGGCTAGATTATCATACCAGAACTTTACATCTTCGGCTGTAAACGGCTCTCCATCAGACCATTTATGTCCTTTTCGTAAATAAAAGGTTAGCTGGGTAAAATCAGAGTTCCATTCCCAACTTTTGGCAACCATCGGAACGATGGTTTTAAGATCGTCAGAGTAACGTACCAAGTTGACGTGACGGATAGATAAAAAGTCTGATGTACCTGATTCTGTTGCATTGGATATTGCGTCCAAAACACCACCATAGTGACCGATTCGATCATATGGTGCAGAAACTAAAGGTTCTGATGGAATTCGGTTTTTTAAAGAAGGTAAATATGTTGGATTTCCAGTGATTCGGCGATTCAGTGTCGCAGCATCGGGATTTCCAGTGAATGCCAATTTACAATTAGCCAGTGATTGAAATTCTGAAAGTTCAAATTGTTGGCGATACTTACCAGTGATTCCCTGCGGATCGGATACGGTTACTGCTGGGCAGGCCGCTTGGGATACGACAGCTGTCGACAGCAAAATAGCAGTACCAAATAATACTGATTTTGCACCATGTAAAATTGAGAGTTTCATTTCTTCCTCCATAAAATAATTAAAATTTAGCCAGCCACATCATCTGTGCGGTGATAAACTTGATGGATAAAACTAAAACCAGTCCTCTTCATAAAATTAATCAAATCATGTGTAAAATTTGTAGCAAATTAAATAATTATACTAAAAGTCCTCTGTAAATCACTTAAGAAAGTAATTTTTCGTTAATAATAAAAGTATTCTATTAAAAAATTTTACTGCTGATTTCTAACAGTATTCCATACATTTTACAACAACTATATAATTCGTTAATTTGCTTTAAATGAGAATCACACTTTGCCCAAGAATGAAGGGATACTTTTCGATGACACTTCGACTTCGCTCAGTATAGTCCACCCCGACTTTCAGTAAACGCCATAACCTCATCATAAGTAGGCATCGAATTAGAACAAGCGACTCGTGTGACTACAATCGCCCCACATGCATTTCCCAATCGAATCGATTTATATAGATCCCAATCATTGACAAAGCCATATAAAAATCCAGCACCAAAGGCGTCTCCAGCTCCCAGAATATTAATAACATCAACCGGGTATCCAGGGATATTCACTACTTCCTTTCCAATTTCATGCAATCGACATCCCTCGGCACCACACTTCTCAATCACTACTTTCGGCCCCATTGTCAAAATAGTTTTAATATGGCTAGCTGTGTCACCCTCTACTCTGGCGTCGGAAATTTGTGAATGGGTCAGATTCACTTTTTGGGGATCGGTCAACATGGCAGCATTAATTTCATCCTGAGTTCCAATGACAATATCCACCACATGTAAAGTGGAACGAAGCGCAGCGCCAAAATATCTTGCGTCCTGCCATTGATCAGGCCGAAAGTCTATATCTAATACCACACTCAGTCCTTTCTCTTTTGACTGTTCCGCTGCAAAAATAGTAGCGCTTCTGCTGGGATCTTTACTAAGGTTATTCCCCGCAAATTCAAATACTTTGCAATCTTCAATCGGTGTAGCTAAAACATCATCGATGGTGAGCTCAATATCGGCACAATTATCTCGATAAAACATTAAAGGAAATTTGTCTGGTGGCTGGATTCCTAGCAACACACAACTGCTCCTTGATCCTTCTTTCACGGCGATGTAATCCGTATTTACCTTTTCCTTATTGAGAAAATTTAATATAAAGTCAGCAACCGGATCCTTCCCCACTCCAGTCAATAAAACATTCTTTAACCCCAGTCGGTTTCCACCCACTGCCATATTTGTGGGAGAACCGCCAACATAAGCGCCAAAACTCTTGATGTCACAAAATTCTGCGCCAATATCATTGCTATACAAATCAATACTGGAACGTCCCATATGAAGCACGTCAAATGGTCTTTTTTTTAGCTTATTTTTGGTACTCATTTATGTCTCCAAACCCTTAAAATGGTAAGATTTTTACTGCAAACAGGATCTATCATAAAACTGGCTTCAGCCGGTTATTCTCTTGCTCCGGAATCTTTAAACAAAGCATTTATAATCCGGTGGATTTCTTGATATAACTTCTGGCTTTTTTAGCATATTCAAGCGGATTGGCTAAGGCCGGATCTTGCTCAGCTTCAACGACCAACCATCCAAAATATTGGCTCTCTTCAACCCATTTAAACACAGGTGCAAAATCAATAACGCCATCTCCAGGTACTGTAAACACACCTCGCTTAACTGACTCTAAAAAACTGAGTTCCCGGGATCGCGTTTGATTAAAAATATCCAGTCGAATATCCTTGAGATGAATATGACGAATTCTATCTGCGAATTCAGTAAATAATCCCATCGGATCAGAACCGGCATACAGCATATGCCCAGTATCAGCTAACAGAGATACTAAACCGGGATCCGTTCTTTTCATTAATTGGCAGATTTCATCCCAATTTTGAATTCCGGTTCCCATATGATGATGGTACACAATTGTCATACCTTCTTTTTTCGCCAGATGGCCAATTTCATGCAAACCTTCGATCAAAAGTTGCCATTGATAATCGGAAAATTCCGGTTTAGCGCCTAAGATTGGTTTTGCCTGTCCTTGGATGCAGTAACCACATTCACAAACGACAACAACCTTTGCTCCCATCGCTTTAAGAAAATTCATATGGACGACAAACCCTTTCACAGTTTCATCTTTTTTCTCTTCTGTAAATAAAGTGGAATACCAGGCACTGGCGATTTCTAATTGCCTCGGCTGTAGTAAATTTTTAAGCTTTATCGGATCACGGGGGTACTTATTCCCTACCTCACAACCGGCATATCCGGCTTCAGACATTTCATCCAAACATTGTTCTAATGAAATATGACCACCCAGTTCCGGTAAATCGTCATTGGTCCAAGCAATGGGTGCGATGCCTAACTTGACATTTTTTTGATTTAACATAATCGCTTTATTGATATGAATTAGTATGCCTTAATCGATTTGATTTTGGCGTTTGCCTTTTGGCTGGCTTTTTCTACCTCTGAACTGTTCGAAATTTCGGCTATCCCAACCCGCCACCAAGACTCATATCCGTCAGACATGGTTCCTGGTTCCACCTTTATTTCGATTAAGGTGGATCTTGTTTCTTTTTTGGCTTTTTCCAGGTTTTGTTTAAACTCTTCCAGGTTGTTCGCTTTGAATGACTTTATACCGAGTCCTTCAGCAATTTTAGCAAAATCTATCGGTATGACTTCACCGTTTAAGGTGCCACTCACCGGATTTCGGTATCTGAGTTCATTCCCGAATCCCTGGCTCCCATTTCCCTTTTGCAGGTTTTTAATGCACTGGAAACCATTGTTATCGAGCAGAATGATGTTAATTTTAAAATTTTCCTGAAGACTGGTGATCAATTCGGAATGAAGCATAAGAAAACTGCCATCACCTACCAATATGTAGATTTCTGTTTCAGGTTGCGCAATTTTAACGCCGAGTCCTCCGGCGATCTCATATCCCATACAGGAATAACCATATTCCATATGATAGCTTTTTACCTTTTCTGAGCGCCATAACCGGTGCAAGTCACCTGGTAAGCTGCCGGCAGCACAAACAACAACATCATCCAGATTCATAAACTCATTTAAAGCGCCTACAACCGCAGTTTGATGAATAAAATTCTCGTCCCGGAGATGATAGAGTCGATCCACTTCTTTATTCCATTTTTCTTTGCCAGCTTTTATTTCAGATTGGTACTTTTTATCAGTGGCATAGGCAATATTCTTAAGACGAGCAGTTAATTCTTGCAGGACTGTTCTGGCATCACCTTCAACAAATTGGGCATCCATCTTTAAGCCATCAAAGGGACTAATATTAATTGATAGAATTGGCGTGTCAGCTCTGAAGGCTGATTTAGACCCCGTTGTAAAATCGCTTAATCGAGTCCCACAGGCGATGACAAGGTCACTGTTGATAGCCAGTTCGTTGGCGGCCAATGTTCCTGTTACGCCAATACCGCCAAGGCTCATCGGTGAGCGCCAGTCCATACAACTTTTCCCAGCTTGAGTTTCAGCCACAGGAATCCCGGTATCATTGGCCAGATTATTCAATTCAGGGCTAGCCTCTGAATATATCACGCCTCCGCCAGCAATGATAAGAGGCCTTTTGGCTTTAGCAATAAGTTTGACAGCAGCTTCGAGCGCCCGAAGTTGCGGTTCTTTCCTGTCCATATAGTGAATGCGCTTTTGGAAAAAATGGAGGGGATAATCATAAGCTTCCGCCTGAACATCTTGGGGAAGACTAAGGGTCACTGCTCCGGTAATTTCAGGATTTGTTAAGACCCTAAAGGCATTGAGACAGGCGGCCATTAGTTGCTCCGGTCGTTCCACGCGATCAAAATATTTACTAACCGGTTTGAAGCTATCGTTGCTGGAGATTGTATAGTCATGAGGCACTTCAAGTTGTTGTAAAACCGGATCGGGTTGACGACACGCAAAAACATCTCCGGGTAGTAGTAAAACAGGTATTCGGTTAACGGTAGCGGTGGCAGCTCCGGTAATCATATTCATCGCACCTGGTCCCACGGAAGACGTGCAAGCAAAAATAGCCCGACGATTCATCTGTTTGGCATATGCGGTGGCGGTGTGGACGATACCTTGTTCATTCTGTCCCCGGATATATTTTAATTCTGTGTTGCCATACTCAAGTGCTTCTCCGAGCCCTGTCACATTTCCATGACCAAATATTCCCATAACTCCCTGTACAAATTTTGTTTGTTGGGAGTCAAATTCAACATACTGTTGATCCAAAAACTTGAGCAATGCCTGGGCCATTGTTAATCTAATCGTTTGCATTATTCTCCTTCATCCTTTTGGTTGCCATACTGATGCGTTATCTTCAAGGGTCCAACGATGCTCTTCAGTAAATTCCGGAACCGTATAAGGATTATCCGCCAGATGACGGATGATCCAAATATAGTACATCCCATACCCTGGTGCCGCTGTTTGGGAATGGTCTTTCTCATCTAATATCTTAAGCGTATCGTATTGTTTGAT
>Ga0307989_1001174_pt1 | contig 14718 bp, 22 predicted proteins | sample EllFjometagen185_FD_203164 | JGI IMG/M metagenome (GOLD analysis project Ga0307989, IMG submission 203164) | Marine microbial communities from Ellis Fjord, Antarctic Ocean - #185 | ecosystem: Environmental > Aquatic > Marine > Unclassified | place: Southern Ocean | collected 2014-10-08
TGCTAAAGTTGTTACGAAGAAAATGAAAAGTGTACCATTGAAGGGCAAGAAAAAGATTGCAGTGAAAAAGAAAGTGGTGGCGAAGAAAAAGGTTGTTAAGAAAGTTGTAAAAAAGGGGGCGAAGAAATAATTAGATGGTGAAAAAAGTTAAGGCGGCTAAGAAGGCTGATGATGAATGGAAAGTTGTGAAGAGGGAAGTTGAGGGAAAGAAGGCGGTTGAAGTGAAGAAGAAAGTTGATGTGAAGATGACTGTGAAGAAAGTGGATTTTAGTGAGCAAAAGAAAGTTCGTGGTTCTGTGTTGGAGAGTTATAAGATTACATCGAATGGTTCTACTAATATTACGGCGAGTATTAGAAAAGTTGGGACGATTATTACTTATAATTTGGAAGCGCCTAAAATTGATCCTGCTACTAGGGTTTTACTTGAAGATGTTAGGAATGAGTTGATTAGTATGACGAGTTTGGGTGCGGGAGAAGCTATTAAACCGGACGCGATTGAGAAGATTCGTAAGGATTTTGTGAGGGATGCTGGTGAGCTTCTTGAGGTGAAACTTCCTACTTTGGCTAAAGAGACGAAGGATATTCTTGTGAATAAGTTGATGCAGGATATGTTGGGTTTGGGTGAGATTGAGTTTTTGGTGAATGATACGAATTTGGAGGAGATTGTTATTCCTTCTGCTACTGAGCCGATAAGAGTTTTCCATAAGAAGTTTGGTTGGCTTCCGACGAATTTTCAGATAGAGCGAGAAGATGAGATTATTAATTATTCTAATATTGTTGCTCGGCGAGTTGGTAGGCAGATTACGGTTTTGAGTCCATTGTTGGATGCTCATTTGGTTTCTGGGGACAGGGTTAATGCGGTTCTTTATCCGATTTCGACTAAGGGGAATACTATTACGATTCGGCGTTTTTCTAGGGACCCTTATACTATTGTTGATTTGGTTGAGAATAGGACTTGTAGTATTGAGATTGCGGTTTTGTTGTGGTTGGCTGTTGAGTATGAAATGAATGTTATTGTTTCTGGTGGGACTGCTTCTGGGAAGACTGTTCTTTTGAATGCTTGTATGCCTTTTGTTCCGCCGAATCATAGAGTGATTAGTGTTGAAGATACTCGTGAGTTGATGTTGCCTGAGTTTTTATATTGGACTCCGCTTGTGACACGAAGTCCGAATTCTGAAGGGAAGGGTGCGATTACGATGCTTGATTTGTTGGTTAATTCTTTGAGGATGAGGCCGGATCGGATTGTTTTGGGTGAGATGAGGCGAAAGGAAGAGGCGATGGTTTTGTTTGAGGCCATGCATACTGGTCATTCTGTTTATGCGACTATGCATGCGAACTCTGCGGCTGAGACTGTTTCTCGTTTGATTAATCCGCCTTTGAGTGTTCCTGCGAACTTGCTTGGTGCTGTTAATTTGAATGTTGTTATGTTTAGGGATAGGAGGAAGGGGATACGACGAGTTTTCCAGGTTGGGGAGTTTAATGTGAAGGGAGATAGGACGGACGCTAGTGTTCTTTACAGATGGGTTCCGGAAGGAGATAAGATTATTCGTCATGGTCAGAGTTCGAAGTTTTTTGAGGATATTTCTAGGAATACTGGGATGACGCAAAAGGAAGTTAATAAGAATCTTAAGGAAAAGGAAGGTGTTTTGATGTGGTTGATGAAGAATGAGATTCGGAGCTTGGAGGAGTTTGGGAAAGTTATGAATTATTATTATTCGGATAAGGAGCTCTTGTTGAAGGAGATTAAGAAAAATAATGTGAAACTGTTTAAGGTGGTTGGGAATGAACGGAAAAAATAATTTTTTGGAGAAGCTAAATGGACTTTAGAGTTCCTTTTACATTTTCGGGTATTGATAAATTAAAGTCTCGATCTCAATTGTTTTCTTCTAGATTTCGACACAAGAAAAATTCGTCTTTGGAAACTTATTTGAAATGGGTTGATGTTAAGTTGACTCGGGAGGAATATTTGGGCATTGTCTCTCAGTCTTATATTAACTTGTTTTTATTGATGTTTATTATTTTTACTTCTGTTTTGTTTGTTGTTGGAGTTAGTTTTTCTTATCTGATTGCGGCTGGATTATCATTTGTTTTTGCTGGGTTTTTTTCATTTAGCCAATTGGCTTACCCTAGGGTTTTTGTTTTGAAAAAGGAAAAGAATATTGAGAAGAATTTGATTTTTGCTTTGGAGGATATTTTGATTCAGTTGAATTCTGGTATTCCGTTGTTTGATATCTTGACGAATGTTTCTTCTTCGAATTATGGAGAGCTTAGTGTTGAGTTTAGGAAGGCTGTTAAGAGGATTGGTTCGGGTGAGCCTGAGGCTGAGGTTATGGCGAGTCTTAGTGCGAATAGTCATTCGGTTTTTTTTAAGAGGACGCTTTGGCAGATTAGTAATGGGTTGAATGCGGGAAGTGATATGTCTATAATTATTAGAGATAATATTAAAACTTTGAATCAAGAAGAAGTAATTCAGATTCAAAATTATGGGAATAAGCTGAATCCTTTGATTATGATGTATATGCTTATTTCGGTTATTGTTCCGGCGCTGTCGGTTAGTTTTATGACGGTGATTGCTTCGATGATTGGGTTGGAGGAAAATTTGACGAAGGGTATGTTTGCAGGGCTTTTTGTTTTTGTTGTGTTTTTTCAGATAATGTTTTTGGGAATAATTAAATCTAAGAGGCCTAGTCTTTTATGATAAATCCTAAAAGACGGGGTGTGGGTATTAGCGACTTTTGGTCGCGGGGTTCGGGGGTGTGGGTTAGGGCTTCGCCCGAGTTGGCAACTTGGAGGTTTGGATTATGAGAGATTATAGAGAATTGGATGTTTGGAAAATTGGGAGGGATATTAATATGGATGTTTATCGATTGACTCTTGAATTTCCTAAGAGTGAGATTTATGCTTTAGTTAATCAAATGAGACGAGCTTCTATTAGTGTGATTTCTAATATATGTGAAGGATGTGCTTGTGATTCTAATAAAGAGTTTATTCGTTACTTGCGAATTTCCATGGGGAGCGTCAAGGAGTTGGAGTGTCAGTTTTATGCTGCTCTTGATGTTGGATATATTAAGGAAGAAAAGTTTGATCTGATTATGAAGAAACTTGATGGTCTTGGTCGAAAGCTTTGGGCATATATTAAATATTTGAAGGAGCAGGGAATATGAGAAGGCAATTGGTTAAGGTGGATCGGGAAAAGGTTTTGGCGGAGAGGAGGCGAGGAATGCTTTCGGGTGGGGCTGCGGTTTTGGTTGGACTTGTTGTCTATCTTATTTATGGTAATTTTACCTCTATGGCTATTGGGTTTTTTGCTGGGTTTTTTGTTGTTTTTTTTAGTTCTAAATTTATGGGTTCACTAAAAAAATCGGCTCGAGTTAAAAAAATAGAAAATATTTTTCCTGACTTTTTGCAATTGGTTTCTAGTAATTTGAGGGCCGGTATGACTGTGGATAGAGCTATGCTTCTTAGTGCTCGTCCCGAGTTCGCTCCGCTAGATAAGGAGATTTTGCAATCTGGGAGGGATATTTCTACAGGGAAGCCTGTTAGTTTTGCTTTGAAAACGCTTTCTAAGAGAATTAATTCTGAGAAAATTGATAAGACGCTTTCGATTATTTTGTCTGGAATTCGGGCTGGTGGTAATCTGGCTATTCTGCTGGAGGAGACTTCTAGAAGTATGAGGCAACGGGATTTTATTGAAAAGAAAGCTGCTTCGCAAGTTTTGATGTATACTATTTTTATTTTCCTGGCTGTTTCTATTTTTTCGCCTGGGCTTTTTTCTCTGTCTGGTGTTCTGGTTCAGACTATGACAGATCTGATGGGTGGAGTTAATCCAGAATCTTTGCCTCAGAATGTTCCTATTTCTTTTTCTTCTGTGAATATTTCTGTCAACTTTATTCATTACTTTTCTATTCTTTTTATTATTGTTATGGATGTTCTGGCATCGCTTGTTTTGGGTTTGGTTGGAAAGGGTAGTGAAAAGGAAGGCTTAAGGTATTTGCCTGTTATGTTGATTTTAAGTTTGGGAATATTTTTTAGTTTGGGAAAGATTTTGAGTAGTGTCATGGCTGGGTTTGCTTAGTATGATGTTCGACGTAATGTTTTTATATGTGACTTATTGAATAGTGTTATGGTGAAAAAAAGTGTTAAAGCTAAGAGCTCGGGATGCAAGATTTCTAAAGACAGTTCTAAGAGAGTGTCTAGTGGTATTAAGAATTTGAACTCTATTATTGAAGGTGGGTTCGAGAAGAATTCTACGAATCTTGTTGTTGGAGGAAGTGGAAGTGGGAAGTCTATTTTTGCATTGCAGTTTTTGATGGAGGGGATTAAAAAAGGTGAAACAGTTTTGTATATTGCGTTTGAGGAAGAGAAGAGTGATTTTTATGCTAATATGTTGAGATTTGGATGGGATTTGGCTAAGCTTGAGAAGTCTGAGAAGTTTTTCTTTTTGTCTTATACTCCGGAGAAAATCAAGACGATGCTTGAGGAGGGAGGGGGTGATATTGAGACTATTGTTTTGGGCAAGAAGATTCAGAGGATTGCGATGGATAGTATCACAACTTTTGTTATGTTGTTTGATAATGATGTTGAGATGAGGGCTAAGGCTTTGGCTTTGTTTTCTTTGCTTAAAAGTTGGACTTGCACTTCGCTTTTGATTTATGAAAGAGATCCGTTGATTGACAAGAGGGGTTCTTCTAGAATTTTAGAATTTGAAGCAGACTCTTTAATTTTCCTCTATTTTACTCGTATCAAAAGGAAGAGGGAACGTTTCTTGGAAGTCTATAAGATGAGAGGGACAAATCATTCTACTGATATCTTCTCGTACAATATTTGTGGAAAAATTGGGGTAGATGTTTCGTCTAAGCCTTATCCTGGAAGTTTGGATAATTTTAAAGCGTTATAGAATTCCTTCTCGGAAAAATTTTAAAAATAAAAAAATAAAAATGTTTGGTTTTATGCGACAGGACCTGAAACTTGTCCAGTAGCTTTTTGTTCAAGACTACTTCCTGGCTTCAAATATTTTATGGTTATATCTCCTCTGAAGTTACTTCCGCTTATTCCAGAACATGGAATCCTTACTATTGATGCAGTAGTCGAAGATGGCATATCTCCAATAGTTGTCTCGGTACATCCTGCTCCGCTTACATTGACTGCTACAGAAGTTAAATCCCAACTTACCTTATTTTCTATTTCTAGAATAACGTGAGTTGCGTTTACCTGAGATGCTAAACCAGAAAATGGCTCATTTATAATTACTCTATCGGTACCTCCATCATTGATATAGAAGTATGAGCCTAAAGCTCCTATAACTATTATTGCTGAAAGAATTGCCCAGCCATATGTCATTAAAAATTCCAAAGCTGCTTGTCCTCTCTTGTTATTATACATTTTTACCTCCTTCTCCTCTATTAGTAGATGATATAGTGTTGGTAATTTAATATATAAATGTTTTGTGCGACGGGTAATTTGGAAAATCTTATAAAGAGAGAATATCTATTTATTTTATGGCTGAAGAAATGTCGATGCCCGCTGGATTTGGCGGTTTGATGAGGTATAAGGAAGAGTATGATTCTAAATTAAAGTTCGGGCCTGGTGTTGTTGTCGGGATGATTGTTGTTACGATTGTTTTGGTTCTTGGACTTAGAATTTTTTATGGGTAAAAAATTCGGAGAGCTCACTTCGTGGAAAAGCTCAGCTCGTGGAAAAGCTCACTTCGTGGAAAAGCTCAGCTCCGCTGGGAGATTGGTGAGTTTTGCTAATTTGACTTTTGGAGGTAAGAGATAATGTTAGGGGGAGTTAATCCGGCGCAAATGAAAGGGATGATGAAGAAGATGGGAATTTCGCAAGTTGAGTTGCCCGTGAGGCGAGTTGTTTTTGAGATGGCAGATGGTAATATGATAATTGAGAATCCGAATGTTATGCAGATTAAGATGCAGGGTCAGGAGAGTTTTCAGGTGACTGGGGATATTGTTGAGGAGAGTTTAGAGAGTTTTAGTCAAGAGGATGTTGATATGGTTGTTTCGCAGAGTGGGAAGGGTGAGGATGTTGTTCGTGAGGCTTTGGAAAAGGTTGGTGGGGATATTGCTGAGGCGATTATGTCCTTAAAGTAATTTTAATTTCTATTTGTAATTTCTTGATAAAACTTTTTTTATGTGCAAAAGCACACATCAAAAACTTTTATGCTGCGGAATTTCTGCATATAAATCAAAATTGTTAACTCATCACGATAATTAATATAAAGTGTTGTTAGGTTTTTTATTTATGGATTATAGAGAGGAGGTTTTTTCTGCGCGGTGGCATTTGGATGCCAGACTCAATTGTTTTGCAATTGGATGGCTCGACAACATTGCTGTCGGAAAAGCTCAGCTGCGCTGGAGAGCTCACTTCGTGAAAAAGCTCAGCTGCGCTGGGAGATTGGCGGATTTTGCTAATTTGACTTCTGGAGATTGCTGTGATGGTTGATTATCGTGAAGAATTTTATGGAGCTCGTTGGCATTTGGATGTGGCGAAGCGGATGTTGATTGGGTTTGAGGAGTATGGGTCGAAGAGATTTTTGGTTGGGGTGATTCGGGAGTTGGCTAAGTGTTCTGGGAAGTTGGTTCGGGCGTTTTTGGTTTTTGATGGGACTCGCGGGGATTTTAAGACTTTTGTTAAAAGAGTTGCGCCGAGATATGTTGATGCTGAGAGTGTTGAGAATTTGGTTGGGATTTTTAATTTGGAGAGGGATCAGCGACGGTCTAGGGTCGAGATTTTAAAAGGAGATAGGATTTTTTTGGAGATTGATGGGAGATGGAAAGTTTTGAAGATTTCGAGGTTAAGGGAATTTGTTGAGTCTGTTGATGATATTGTTGCTAATTTTCCGACAGATATAAAAAGGTAATTGCTCTTATTTTTTTTGCGTTGAGAAAGCAATATTATGGACGAGGAAATTATTAAGGAAAAAACTAGTGCGGATCATTTGATGTACGTTAGTTTGAAGTACACGAAGACTTGTGATGTTATTTTGAATTTGTTGGCTAGGTGGAAAAGTTTGATTGAGATTTCGTTTGATGCGATTTTGGAGAAGCGATGTGAAGATGGAAAGATTCCTTGTATGCATGCGACTCCGAAACAGAGAATTGAATTTATTAAAAAGTATTTTGCTAAGGATGAAGGGATTCAGAAGATTGTGCCTCTTTATATTTTCTTTAAGAGGATTCCGGATCTGAAGAAAGTTCGAAGTGGCGAATTTCGTAAGAATGTGAATCTGAAAGTTACTGTGACTCCTACTAAGAATGTTGATATTAATATGGAAAAGTTGAGCGAGTATTATGAGATTGTTGAGAGATTTAGTGAAGAAGTGAAGAAGATTCTAAATTAATGTAAGAGTATAGGATTGTAAGAGTAGGGCTTCGCCCGAGTTGGTGAGGTTTGTTGTTTGTTTGGAAGAATATTGACTAACAAAATTTATAAAGCGATTTTTTCTGTTAGGTGGACGTTTAAAGAAAATGGCTAGAATAATTGTTATAAATTCGGGAAAAGGTGGGGTTGGTAAGACTACTACTGCAATTAATTTGGGTGCTAGTTTGAACAAGTTGAAGAGGGAAGTTATTATTATGGACGCTAATTTGAATACGCCGAATATTGGTTTGCAGCTTGGGGCTCCGATTGTTCCGATTACTTTGAATCATGTTTTGAAAGGGAAGGCTGATATTGAGGACGCTATTTATGAGCATCATTCTGGGACGAAGATTGTTCCGTCGAGTTTGTCTGTTAGTGAGTTGACTAATTTTAATGTTAAGAAGTTGCCTGGAATTGCGCAAGCTTTGGGAGCGCTTTGTGATTATGTGATTATTGATTCTGCTGCTGGTTTTGGTGAAGAGGTTATGGCTGTTTTGGAAGCTTCGGATGAGATTATTATTGTTACGAATCCTGAGATGCCGGCTGTGACTGATGCGCTTAAGGCTGTTAAGGTTGCTCGGGAAATGGGAAAGAATGTTAATGGAGTTATTGTTACTCGGCATACTAATGCTAAGTACGAGATGCCGCTGAGTTCTATTAAGTCGATGCTTGAGACGCAGATTATTGGGGTTATTCCTGAGGACAAGTCTGTTAAGGAGGCTTTGAATTTGAGGGATGCTGTTTCGCATACGCATCCTAGGTCGAAAGTTGCGAGGAAGTATTTGGAGATTGCTCGGAAGGTTAATGGGGATGCTGAAGAACCGCAAGGGTTCTTCTCGCGAATATTTAATATTTGATTCGCGGAAAAGCTCGAGCAAGGCTCGGGAAAGCTCACTTCGTGGAAAGGCTCATCTCTGAAGAGACGGAAGAGCTCACTTCGTGGAGACTTGGCGGAAGGTTTTTAATTTTGAAAGTATACTATTTCTTATGTGGAGGATTGATAATTTGGATGTGTATGATAAGGTTTGTTCTTTAATTCCTCGTGTTTATGTTTTTATTAATGGACTTCCTGCTGAGGAGAAATTTGAACTTGGAAGTCAGATGCGGCGGGTGGTTGTTAGTGTTAAGTTGAATTTTAAGGAGGGTTCTGGGAAGAGGACTAGTGCTGATTTTGCTGGTTATTTGGATAATGCTATGGGGCCACGTATGGCATGACTCCGGTGAGCCCGAGTTTGAAGGAAGTGGTGGGGCAAGTTGAGACTGGAGTTGATTTGGGTTTTATTGGTGAGGTGGAAGGAGGGAAGGAGGTTGGAGAGATGCGAAGGATTGAGCGGTTGTTGGCTGGATATATTACGTATGTAAAAAAGAAGGATGTTAAGTAATTAACCTACTGTGCTTCCGGGTTCTATGTCTTGGTCTGGGGAAATTAGGGAGACTGTTTTTTTGTCTTTTGTTGATGCTGCTAGGAGCATTCCTTGGGATTCTATGCCTTTGAGTTTTCTTGGGGCTAGGTTTGCTATGATGATTATTTTTTTATTTTTTAGGTCTTCGCGTCCGTAGAATTCTTTTATTCCTGCGCAGATTGTACGCTGTCCTAGCTCGCCTACGTTTAGGGTTAATTTGTAGAGCTTGTCTGCGCCTTCTATGTTTTCGGCGGATGTGATTTGGGCTACTCGGAGATCTAGTTTTTCGAAGTCTTCGAAGTTTATTGTTTTTACGTTTTCCATTGTTTTGTTTGGTATTTCTGGTTTATCTAGTTTTTGGGGTTGCTCTATTTTATCAAAAAGAATTGGAGCTTTTTTTATTTTGTCTGTTTTGAAAATTGTCTGGATTTTTTCGGCTGTGTCTGGGATGAATGATGAGAGGAGTTTTGCGATTTCTCTTATTGATTCTACTAATTGATATAGGTCTGTTTTAGATTTTGTTTCCCATGGTTTTTTGTTTTGAATAAATTCGTTACTTCTGTCTATTAGTTTGAAAATATAACTTAGGGCTCTGTCTATTTTATATCTACTAAAATGGTTTTCTATTATTTCAAAATCTATTTTTTTTATTAAGGTGTTTTCTGTTTTCTCTATTCCGTATTTTTCTGCTAGGGCTGATGTTCTGGAGATTAGATTTCCTAGTTTGTTTGCTAGTTCGTTGTTGTGGCGATCGATTAGTTCTGTTTCTGAAAAGTCGAAGTCTTCAAATGTTGAGCCTCTTAATAGATTGTATCTTATTGTGTCTACTGGGTATTTCTCTGCTAATTCTACTGGGTCTATTACGTTGCCTATTGATTTTGATATTTTTTGTCCGTCGACTGTTAGGTATCCGTGGACTAATAATTTCTTTGGAAGTTCTATTTCGGCTGACATTAGCATTGCTGGCCAGATTACTGAGTGAAACCAGTTGATTCCTTTTCCGACTACGTGAACGTCTGCTGGCCAGTTTCCGTTTGCGCCTGAGATGTAGTTGATTAGGGCGTCGAACCAGACGTAGATTGTGAACTTGTCATCTATTGGAGAAGGAATTCCCCAGTCTAGGTTTTTTCTTGAAACGCAAAGATCTCGAAGTTCGTCATCTTTTAATCTTGCGAGGATTTCGTTTTTCTTAGATTTTGGAACTATGTAGTTTTCTGCGAATTCAATTAGTTGGTCTTTGTATTTTGAGAGCTTAAAGAAATAGGCTTCTTCTGAAATCTTTTCTGGCTCTTTGTTATGCTCTGGACACTTCCCGTCAACTAAATCTTTTTCTGTTTTGAATTCTTCGCAACCTTTACAATAAAGTCCTTCGTAATTTCCTTTGTAGATATCTCCTTTGTCAAAAACTTTCTTGAATATTTCTTGAGATTTTTTCTTATGTTCACTTTCGGTTGTCCGGATGAATCTGTCGTATTTTACATTTAGAACTTCGTTCATTTTAATGAAATACTGTACGTTTCTATCTACGAATTCTTGTGTTGGGATTCCCTCTTGTTCTGCTACTTCTGCGTTCTTTTGCGCGTTTTCGTCTGTTCCTGTTAGGAAGAATGTTTTATCACCTCGGAGTTTGTGCCATCTTGTTAGGGTGTCCGCTAGGACTTTTTCGAAGGCGTGGCCTATGTGTGGTTTTGCGTTTACGTAGTCGATTGCCGTTGTTATGTAAAACTTTTGTTTCATGGCTTGATAAGATTTGGTTGGTATAAAAATTTAACTAGTTGGGTGGTTTGGATTTGGGTTTTGATGTGTGGTTGGGTTGGTTTAGGGATTTGTTGGTGTTTAATTTTATTAATAGGTGTTATTTTTGAGTTGGGTTGATGTGGGTCCAATGGTTAGGTTTTTATAGAATATTTTGTTTGGTTGTTTATGAAGAGAGGTGTTGTTAGGGTTGACCATCCTATTGTGCAGAAAAAGATTGAGCGGAGTTTGGGACTTAGTGTGCGTGAGGGGACTTTTTCTACTATTGCTTCGAATTTTAGTCTGTCTTATTTTGCTCCGTTTGCTTTGGCTTTGAATGCGACTGCGGTTCAGATGGGTATTTTGTATTCGATTATTAGTTTGTTGCCTAGTCTTGTGCAGTTGAAGGCTGGTGCTTTGATTGAGAGTTTTTCGAGAAAGCGGATTGCTTTGACTGGGGTTATGGGAAAGGTTTTGCTTGTGCTGCCTATTTTGTTGATTGGGTATTTGCATTGGATGGGTGTGCCTCATATGGTTTGGATTTTTATTTTACTTGTTGGCTTGCATTATGTTGGGACTGCCGTTGCGTATCCTGCTTGGTTTTCTTGGATGGGTTCGCTTGTGCCGGATGAAAAGAGAGGGAAATATTTTGCTAGAAGAAATCGTATAATTGGGTTCTTTGGTGTTATGGCGATGATTAGTGGGGCTTTGATTTTGGATGGAGTTAAGAAGTTTGGAGCAGGTGGAGATGTTTTGGGCTTGACGTTGCTTGGGTTTGGAATAATTTTTGGGCTGAGTGGTTTGTTTCGACTGTGGTCTTGGAGTTTGATTAAGAGGCAATATGAGCCGCGGATTAAAATTAGGAAAAAGGATTATTTTTCTTTTTGGGATTTTTTGTGTTCTTGTAGGGAGACTCCTTTTGGGCGGTTTAGTTTGTTTGCTGGGGCGTTTGCTTTTAGTGTTGGTATTACAGCTCCGTATTGGGCGGTTTATATGATTCGGGATTTGGGTTTTTCTTATATTTGGTATATGGCGATTACTGTTTCGGCAGTTTTATTTCAAATTCTTTTTCTTCCCTTGCTAGGTAAGTTTAGTGATAACTTTGGTAATGTTCGGTTAATCCGAATGTGTTCTATCTTTGCAGGACTAATACCTTTTCTTTGGATTGCTTCGACTTTGATTGGAAGTGATTTAAGTATGAAATTGTATTTGTTATTAGTACCTAATATTGTTGGTGGATTTGGTTGGGCTGGTTATAATTTGGCTTTGAATAATTATGTTTATGATGCGATTGAAAATCGTAAGCGAGGTTTTGGTTTGTCTTATATGAATTTATTGATTGGTCTTGGAGGATTTGCTGGGGCTGGTGTTGGGGCTTTGCTTGCTTTTGTTAATGTTTCTTTTATGAATCCAATGTTGTTTATTTTTGCAGTTTCTGGAATTGTACGATTATTTGTTGCATTTTATGGTTCGAAGTTTTTGCATGAAGTTAGGAATGTTAAAAAATTTGCGCCGCAGTTTTTAGTGAGGGAGTTTGCGCCGGCTCAGGGATTAATAAGAGAGGTTCATAATTTGGAGCATTTGGTTGATAAGGTTGAGCATTATGTTGAGGGTGATGAGGTTGAGAAGTTTGAGGTTGAGAAGTTAGAGGAAAAGATTGTTGACATTAAGAAGAAAGGTAAGAAAATTGAGAGGAAAACAGTTAAATTTAAGTAGTAACTGGATTTTTGTTTTAGATGTTTAAGAAGAAGTGTCGAGGCTGTGCGGAGAAAGTTGATAGGAAGTTTAATTATTGTCCCTGGTGTGGCGGGGGCTTAAGAGGAGATTCTGGGAGTAAGGATTTAGGAATGCTTGGGGATGATGATATGGGACAGGTTCAGGAAGATTTGAAGTTGCCGTTTGGTGTTGAAAAGATTGTTGGTTCTTTGGTGAAGCAGTTGGAGAAGCAGATGGGCGGGATGAATATGAATGGTGCTGGTGGGTTGCCGAAGAATTTTAAGATTCAGATTGGTGGAATGCCTATGAATCGTGCTATGCAGAAACCGGCTAATGTGAGGAAGGCTATTATGGTTTCGGAGGAGGAGGCTGAGAGGAGGTCTGGTTTGAAAAAGGTTGAGGCTGAGTCTAGAGTTAAGAGGCTTGGGGATGTTATTATTTATGAGATTGAGGCACCTGGTTTGGCGAAGAAGGAGGATGTTGTGGTTGTTGAGTTGGAGAGTGGGCTTGAGGTTCGGGCTTATGCTCGGGACAATTGTTATGTTAAGATGATTTCTATGAAGGCTGAGGTTTTGGGGATTAGGGTTGAAGGGGATCGGGTTAGTGTAGAGTTGAGAGGATAGTCGCGAAGCGACTGAGGGTTAGCACTTCGTGCTGATGGTTATTTTTTCAAAATGATGGTTATTGTTTTTTGAACAATGAGGGTTGCGCTTTCGCGCGAGACTTGGCAATGTATTTTTTTTGTGTAAAAGTTAATATGAGAATGCGCGGATTTTACTCAAACTTCACTCTAAAATTTTCAATGATAATAATTTGTTGAAAATTCGAGCAAAGGTTTTCGCCGCGGACTGTCCTAGGTTCAAATCAAGATGAGAATGCGCGGATTTGCCTTCGCTTTGGAAAAGCTCGGACACGAAAATTGAAATTTTCTAAAAAAAAGTTGGTTTGCAATTTTCTTTAAACCCGAGGGTTCAAACCTAAATGAGAATGCGCGGATTTGAACCGCGGACCCCTGCCTTATCAGAGCAGTGCGCTACCTGACTGCGCCACATTCTCATGATTTATGAGGCGTGATTTTGATTTATAAAAGTTTGGGGCTGGATATTTTTGCTAGACTAAAACTTTAAAAAGGAAATTTTTGTTGAGGATGTATGGGTTTAATGAAGTATTTACGTGAGGCATGGAGGAAGCCGGATGTTTTGGCTTTGCGTGCGCGGATGATTGATTGGCGGAAGGATGGAGCTATTACTCGTGTTGAGAAGCCGCTCCGATTGGATAGGGCTCGAGGTCTTGGGTATAAGGCGAAGAAGGGTGTTGTTGTTGTTAGGGTTAAGATTAAGCGTGGTGGTCATCATAGGAGTCGGCCGAATAAGGCGAGGCGAACTAAGAGGTTGCATATTAGAAAGAATTTGAGGATGAATTATCAGGAGATTGCTGAGACTAGGGTTAATAGAAAATATAATAATATGGAAGTTTTGGGAAGTTATTGGGTTGGTAAGGATGGGATGAATTATTTTTTCGAGGTTATTTTAGTTGATCGAAGTGAGCCTGGGATTTTGGTTGATAAGCAGTTAGGTGAATTTGTTCGGGCTCCTAAGAAGAGGGCTTTGCGTGGGCTTACAAGTTCTGGAAAGAAGGCTCGTGGTCAGCAGAGGAATTCTAGGGAGAAGGTTCCTAAGGCGTTTCCATCGCTACGTGCCAACAGAAGAAGAGGGAATTAGTTGGCGAGGGTTGGCACTTTGTGCCGAGGGTTGTTTTTTGAACGAGGGTTATTTTTCTTTGAAAAATGAGGGTTGTGCTTTGCACGGGGCTTGGCTATTTTTATTTTAGAAATTAATTACTACTCTTATTTGTCGTGAAGTAATGAGATGAATATTATTCCTGAGATTACGAACATTCTGAAGGCTGGGTCGAGTCCGTTCCATGTTGTGGATTGCCACATTGCGAACCATTCGCCTCCGACTGTTATGAAGTATCCGAACCAGATTAGCATGCTTATTAGTAGGCCTTTTATTGCGGTGGTTTTTCCTATTTTGTTTTTTGCGAACATTTGGTATGCGCCTTTTAGTAGGAATAGTGCGGCTAGGGCTTCGGTTATGATTATCATTATGTAGAATGTGTGGAATGCTGTGGTGTTGTTGATTGCTCGCCACATGAGGTTTGGGGATTGGAATGTTGTGTCCATTTGGAGGGTGTGTTGGACGAAGGTGTAGTTTGTTTGATAGTCTGTTACGTTGCCGATTAGTGCTATGGCGAAGTATATTCCTAGGATTAGGACTAGTGTCGCGTTGGTTATTTTTATCCAGTCTTTTTTTGTTTTGGCTGCTATGTTGTTGGGAAGGGGAGGATGTATTTAATTGTTTTGGTGGGTTTGGCTCTGGGACAAAACTAATCAATAGATTTTAATTTTTTAAACTTATTAAGAATGCTTTCAGTATTTCCCAAATACATCAAAACAGTTTGCTTAACTTTCCCATTTATCAACTTATTT
>Ga0307989_1001175_pt1 | contig 14704 bp, 8 predicted proteins | sample EllFjometagen185_FD_203164 | JGI IMG/M metagenome (GOLD analysis project Ga0307989, IMG submission 203164) | Marine microbial communities from Ellis Fjord, Antarctic Ocean - #185 | ecosystem: Environmental > Aquatic > Marine > Unclassified | place: Southern Ocean | collected 2014-10-08
ATATCCACTTTAAAAGAACTTGCCATAACTGTTTTGAAAAATTGATTTTACTGGTCTCTCTGTTATATTGATCGGCTTTTAAAAAACATGTTATTTATTGGAGTAAAGATTTACAATGAAAAGAACCTATCAACCCAGTCGGCGCAAACGTCGCAACAAGCACGGTTTCCGCGCTCGTATGAAAACAAAAAATGGTCGTAAAGTACTGGCCCGCCGTCGCGCCAAGGGAAGAAAACGCCTCACCGTCTCCGGTTAAACAAATTAGCCGGTCCAGTGTCGATGACTACCTCAAGCGTGGCCGTCGTTACACCATACGGGGAATCACTTTGTATACAAAACCCACAGACATTATGGAAGTGGGTTTTTTAATTCGTCGCAAGGCGGGAAATGCTGTTGAAAGAAACAAGACCAGGCGCCTCTTCAGGGGGCTTGTTTTGAACGCACTCCTGGATTTTTCTCCAGGTAGGGGATACTTGTTTCTTTTTCACCATGCTTTCCGATCGACACCTTCTACACTCAAGACCATCGGTCAACTTCTGGCACATCATGAATAAATGGATCAACAAACCATTTGTTCTCCTGGTAAAATTATATCAAGTGGCTATCAGCCCCCTGTTTCCGAACAGTTGCCGTTTTTATCCAACTTGTTCACATTATGCTGTTGAAGCATTTGAAAAACTACCCATGTGGAAGGCTTTACCTAAATCCACATGGAGGATCCTCCGCTGTAACCCCTACACCCAAGGCGGTTTCGATCCTGTTATTAAAGAATAAGGATTTTTAGTCGACATGTCTGAACAAAACAGAACCCTCGCCGCGATTGCCCTCATGGGACTCATCCTCATGGTCTTTTTCTCTGATTGGTATCAGGAGAAAGTTGCCCCAGGCAGCACCGCTCCACAAAAACCCTACATTGAATCTTCTTTTGCCACAGAATCGGATACTACAGAGGCTGTCCCTATAGCCATCACGCCCATTGTTGTTCCTGATCCCGTTGATGATAAGATGATTGCCGGACCTGCCATTTCTGAGTCCAAGGTTATTGTAACAACCCCTCTCTATGAAATGCATTTTTCAAATAGAGGTGGCGGTACACTTGAAAAAGTTTACCTAAATGATTATCTAATGAAGGACAGTTCCCGTGTTCAGCTTATTTCCGAATTGGCTGAAGGCGTTCTGGCAAATCAGTTTATAGGGTATGATGTTGAAGATTTTGATACTCAAGAATTATTGTCTGTATGTTCGCTAGGTGAGGGTCTCGACCTTAGAGTTGATGTGTACGAACACCCCGCTTCTTTCTCCTTTGAGCTTCCACTTAGTGGTGGTGCAAAAATCACGAAGACCCTAACCTTCTATCCTGACAGCTTTCATTTCGACCTCTCTCAAGAGTTGATCAATTTTGATCAAGTAAATGCTGGTCGTTATTTTGCTACAAGCTGGTCAGGTGGTGTTGCTCCAACAGAGAAGAACCGTAAAGATGACTTATACTATTCTGAGATGTATGCACTGCTCGGTGATGATAGCAGTCCTTCTGATTATTCAGCCGATGAGGACCGCGAATCTGAAGTACAAACAGCCCTGACCACCTGGGTTGGAACTCGGTCCAAGTATTTCACAGCTATTCTCATTCCTGAAAAATCTGTCTCTGAGTTTAAAATGGTCCGCTACCAAACAGCCGGTGGCGATGACAATTCTGAAAAAATCTTTGATTTTGATGTCCGAGACTCCTTTGATCGCCGAAGTGCTGTCGGTCAATCAAACTATCGCGTTTATATAGGCCCACTTGATTATGATATCCTGAAAGGCTACCAGCTGAATTTTGAAGAAATGATGAACTGGGGTTGGTTCGGTATTGTTGGCAAGGGCGCTCTGTGGGTCTTTAAGGCCATCCATAATGTTATCCCTAACTATGGCATTGTGTTGATCATTTTTTCCATTCTCGTGAAGCTTTTATTAGCCCCTCTTACCAAGAAGCAGTTTTCTTCAACACAAAGCATGCAGCAGGCTCAGCCTCAAATCACAGCCCTTAAAGAAAAATATAAAGATGATCCCAAACGGCTGAATGAAGAAACCATGAAGCTGTACAAGGTGCTGGGTGTAAATCCACTGGGGGGTTGTTTACCCTTGGTAATACAGATGCCCATCCTGATTGCCATGTTCAACCTGTTTAGAACAACCATTGAACTGAGGGGTGCCGCTTTTTATGGTTTAGAGTTCTGGATTTCTGATCTTTCCCTACCTGACACGGTGGGAAGTATCGGTGGAGTTGACATTAACCTTTTGCCCATCATTATGTCTGCCACCATGATGCTACAACAGAAGTTGATGACACCTGCAGCCAACGCGAATCCACAGATGAAGAACATGCCCTACATCATGACGGCTGTTTTCTTCTTTATGTTCTATACTTTCCCATCAGGGTTGAATCTGTATTATACTTTGTTTAATGTCATGTCTATCGTTCAGCAGAAGTTCTTTACTCCTATGCAGAAGTTGCCTACCAGCGTCACGGCACCCGCTCCTGCAGCGCGTCCCAAGAAGAAGCGCAAAAAGTAAATTGAAGGACACTCTGTGCTCCCTTTTTCTGAGGATACCATTGTCGCAATCTCCACGCCACCTGGCATAGGTGGCTTGGCGGTTGTCCGCATTTCCGGCCCACTTGCACTAGAAACCATCAACCAGTATTTTACTGGCACACAGAAACTCAAACCACGCTACGCCACCTTTGGTAAATTGAGCCACTCCTCCCTTGGTGAGGGAGAATTTGATGATTGTGTCGTCACATATTTTAAGGGTCCCAACTCTGTAACGGGCGAAGATCTCGTGGAAGTTTCTATTCATGGTGGTGCATATTTGCAACAAAAACTGCTCGAAGTGCTTCTTCGTGCACCGGGATTAAGAGTCGCAAGTGCCGGAGAGTTCACCTTTCGCTCCTTTTTAAGCGGGCGCATTGATCTTTCTCGGGCAGAAGCGGTGGCTGATCTTATCCATGCCCGGGATGCTGCCGCTCACAAAAATGCTCGCAATCAACTACAAGGCAACCTCAGGCTATTGGTGGAGTCCATGTCTGAGAAACTCATACACAGCCTTACTATACTCGAGGCTGAGCTGGATTTCTCTGACCAGGAGATTGAATTTACGCCACCTCAGGCGCTCCTTACCCCTCTTGTTGAAATTAAAGATACCACCCAAGCACTTCTGGAGACCTTTTTCTATGGGCGTCGCTTGGAAGAAGGCATACGAGTACCTCTTGTGGGGGCACCCAATAGCGGGAAGTCCTCACTATTTAATCTGCTTTTGGGTGAGGATAGGGCTATTGTTACCCCCCAGGCCGGCACAACCCGTGATACCATTGAGAAAACCATTGTGGTCGCTGGTCATTCAGTGGTACTGGTAGACACAGCAGGCCTGCGTGAATCTCAAAGCGAAGCAGAACTCTCTGGCGTTGACAGAAGCTTGAGTGAAGTTGATAACGCTGACCTGGTTCTTCTGGTCCACGCCCCCGATACAGAAACAATTATTCCTGACGAACTTATCAACACTCCTTATATCTCTGTTTTTAATAAGCTTGACCTTGTTTCGAAGACACCCGATGATATGAATATTGGGCTCTCCTGTACCACAGGACTGGGCCTGGAATCGCTTAAAGCCCTTGTTTATAAACATGTTGTCAACATGGTTAACACTGGTGTCGGTGGTGTTATTTTGAATAGCGAGCGCCATAGAGACGTTTTTCTTCGCTTTAAGGGGCAGATAGCTACCAGCATCCTCTCAATTGAAAACGAGTTGGGGCCAGAGTATATCGCTTCTGACCTGCGCCTCGCGCTGGACATCCTAGGCGAAATAACCGGCAGGACGACACCCGAGGACATTCTTAATCAAATTTTTAGCGGCTTTTGCGTGGGTAAATAGTTTTGATTGTTTCACGTGAATCATATGATGTCATTGTTGTAGGTGGCGGCCATGCTGGTGTAGAGGCTGCGCTTTCAGCAAGTCGTTTAGGCAAGGCAACCCTGTTAATCACCATGGAAACCGATGCTATTGCTCGTGCCTCCTGCAACCCCGCCATAGGCGGCCTTGCCAAGGGACACCTTGTTCGTGAAATAGATGCTCTCGGCGGCGAAATGGCCAAAGCCACCGACCAGACTGGGATTCAATTTAAAATGCTAAACCGCTCAAAAGGCCGGGCGGTCTGGTCCCCGCGTGCCCAAATTGACAAAAAAGCCTACAGTACTTACATGGTAGACGTTTGTGTTGGACAAGACAGTCTGGATATCTTTGAAGATGAGGCCACCGCTGTAATTACCAATACCGATGGATCATCTATTACCGGGGTCAAGACCCGTCACGGCATCTCTTTTGACTGTCAGGCCCTCATCCTGACCAACGGAACCTTTCTTAACGGGCTAATACATATTGGGAATAAAAGCTTTTCTGCAGGCCGGATAGATGAGTCTGCGAGCGTGGGGATCACTGAGTCGCTCGTGGATCTTGGCTTTAAAACGGGTCGCCTGAAGACGGGCACACCACCACGTATCAAGCGTGACAGTATCGATTTTTCTAAAACCACACCCCAGGCTGGCGATGAAAACCCCGAGCCCTTTTCCTTTTCCACCCAAGATTTTAATCCACCTAATGAAAGTTGTTATATCACCAACACCAACGAAGAGACCCACCGCATCATAAACGGCGGTTTGAAGTTCTCGCCCCTATTTACTGGTGTTATTCAGGGTGTTGGCCCCCGCTATTGTCCTTCAATTGAAGACAAGGTCGTTCGGTTTGCCGAAAAAAATTCCCACCAGCTCTTCCTTGAGCCTGAATGGAGCAACGCAAACCAGATCTATGTCAATGGTTTCTCATCCTCCCTACCGGAAGACATCCAGTTAAAAAGCCTCCGCACGGTACCAGGATTAGAGAACGTGGAATTTATTCGCCCTGGCTACGCCATTGAGTATGACTTTTTTCCTCCATCCCAACTAAAGGCCAGCATGGAGACCAAGCGAGTTAAAGGACTCTTCTTTGCAGGGCAGATCAATGGCACTTCTGGCTATGAGGAGGCTGCAGCTCAGGGACTAATGGCCGGGATAAATGCTTGTCTTATGATTGACGGATCCGAGCCCTTTGTTCTGGATAGGTCCGAAGCTTATATCGGCGTGCTCATAGATGACCTGATCACGAAGGATACCGATGAACCTTATCGCATGTTCACATCCCGAGCTGAACACCGCCTACTGCTCCGTTATGACAATGCTCATTTTCGCCTAACTGAAAAGGGATACCGACTTGGACTTAAGGACGAAGCCTTCTATAACGATATTGAAGAACAAAAGACCCTGGCAAAAAAGACCGAGGCCTTTTTCAGTTCGACCTATATCAAGTCCGACATCATCAACGAGCTCATCAGCGCCCAAACTACGGTAAAAGAAAGCCAGTCACTGGCGAATATCCTGAAGCGTCCCGGGGTTTCAATTGATGATATAAGAACGCTTCTGCCAGAATGGGTGAACAACCTGCCCCCTGCCTTGCTAACCCTTATTGCCACCAACACAAAATATAGCGGCTATATCGAACGGGAACATCAACAGGTCGCACGACTTTCAAAGCACCAACAAATGCCTATCCCTGATGTAATTGACTACCTCTCCATGCAGGCCGTTTCCTTTGAGGCGCGACAAAAGCTTGACAAGATTCGACCCGAAACTATCGGCCAGGCCTCAAGAATTAGTGGCGTCTCCCCTGCCGACGTTTCTTTACTTATCATTCTTATTAAAAAAATTGTTTCACGTGAAACACGCTGACCTTTCCTCTCAAATAAAGCGGACATATTCTCTCGCCGCGAAGACTGTTTCTGGGGTAGAGCCGCCACTCCTGGCCTTTCTGGTTCAGGCAAACCTAGGTGACAAGCCTGTCGTGGTTGTTCTTCCAGACAAGCCTTCGGCTGAAAGAGCTCTAAATGATATCGTTGCTTTAAATCTCGGTCTTGAGGTTCACTTTGTGGGTAGCGATCGTGTCGATGGTATTGACACGGGACAGTCAGGCCGTGCCCTGCGGGCCTTGTTGGCTGGAAATTCAGCCATATATGTAACACAAGCTACCGAGCTGGCGGGTAGTGTTTCTGAAGATGCTTTAAAGAGTATCGTTCTATTAAAGGGCGCGGAGTATTCAATAACAGATCTTGAAAAAGAGTTGGTTGGATATGGTTTCACTCGGGACTCCTTTGTTGTCGAGCCGGGATATTTTGCTTCCCGCGGTGGTATCTTTGATGTCTTTCCTGGAGACCTTAACAAACCGCTCCGTCTTGACTTTTTTGGAAACACCCTTGAGTCCATACGGGAATTTGATCCTGCGACACAAAGGTCTGGCGCTGAACACAAAGAGATAATTATTTATCCTGAAAACCCCTTCCTTGATACGGTGGTTGATCCATTGATCAACTCTGTGCCGGCGGGAGTCCAATTTATTCATTTTCGTTCCTTGATTGAAGACTCGCATTCAACATCTATTGCTGAAAGCTTAAAAACAGATCGGCCAGGTGATGTTGTTTGGGTCTTCCAGGCCAAAAATGAATCAGAAGTTGTGTATGACATTGAGGTGCAACCAGATTTTCAGCGCAACCTAACCGCCTTTCGAGCTCGATTAAGCCACCTCAACGAGGAAAATTATCGGGTGTTTATTTGTGCTGACAGCAACATTCAGCTGGATAGGCTCGAGGTGTTGTTCGAAGACCTGCGCTTTGAGTGCGTCCGCCTTTCTCTATCATCTGGGTTTATTGATCATAAGCACAAGCTAGCAGTTCTCACAGACCATCAAATTTTTGGCAGAACCAGAAAACGCAGCGTGGTACCCAGGTCCTTCCCTGTTAAACCCGCAACACGCATCGAGGCCTTTGAGGAGGGCGACTATGTCGTTCACCTCGATTATGGGGTTGGAAAATACCTTGGCGTAGAGTTGATGTCCTTCCAGAAAACAGCTCGAGAGGTTCTCGCGCTTGAATATCAGGCTGGGGATCGCATTTATGTTCCCGTGGAAAAGATGCATCGGGTACATCTCTATGAATCACAGTTGGAAACACCACCCAAGCTCACCCGTCTGCGCACCACAGAATGGGATCAGATTAGAATTAAAACCCGCAAGGCGGTGGACAACTATGCCAAAGAGCTTATTGAGCTTTACGCTAACCGTTTCATTGTAGAGGGATATCGCTATAACCCTGACAGTGACTTCCAGAAACGCATGGAAGCCTCCTTTATGTACGATGAAACCAGCGATCAACTAAAGGCTGTTGAAGATATTAAAAAGGATATGGAGTCGGCCTTTCCTATGGATCGACTTTTGTGTGGTGATGTGGGTTTTGGTAAAACAGAAGTTGCCATGCGTGCCGTTTTTAAGGCCATCAACGATTCGAAGCAGGTGGGTGTTCTGGTGCCCACGACCGTGCTTGCCCAACAGCACTACGAGACTTTTCTTGAGCGCTTTTCTGATTACCCTGTGAATGTCGGTGTGCTTTCTCGCTTTAGAACACCAAAACAGATCAAACAGACCCTGCTTGAACTCGAAAAGGGTCTCCTTGACGTGGTTATTGGAACCCATCGAATATTATCTAAAGATGTTGTGTTTAAAAGACTTGGGTTGCTTATTGTTGACGAGGAACATCGTTTTGGTGTAAAACACAAAGAGCGCGTCAAAGAAATCAAATTATCCGTGGATTCTCTGGCTATGACAGCCACGCCTATCCCCCGTACGCTGCAGATGTCTCTCATGGGAGCCCGCGACCTATCCATGTTGAAAACCCCACCCAAAGAACGCCAACCCATAGATACAGTCATTATGGATTTTGATGAAAATCGGATCCGGGAAGCCATTCTTAGAGAGGTTGACCGTGGCGGTCAGGTGTTTTTTGTACACAACCGGGTTGAGTCCATTGGTATTATGCTGAGTCGACTACAAAAGTTGCTGCCTGAGGTAAAGTTTGGGCTGGGACATGGACAAATGAACCCTCGTGTGCTTGAGCGGGTCATGCTTGGCTTCTTCCATAAGGAGTTTGACGTCCTCCTTTCCACCACCATCGTTGAATCAGGATTGGATATACCAAACGCCAACACCATTATTGTCAACCGCGCTGATGCTATGGGTTTATCACAGATGTATCAGCTGCGAGGACGCGTCGGTCGGTCACATCGTAAGGCCTGGGCCTTCTTTATTGCGCCGGGTTTTAGAAAACTCAGTGTAAATGCCATCCGGCGGCTCAATGCTCTTGAAAGACACGCCCATTATGGTGGTGGGTATGAGATTGCCATGCGCGATCTTGAGATTCGTGGATCCGGTAACGTTTTTGGAACGGAACAGAGTGGACACATCAGTAATATTGGATACCACCTTTACACCCGAATTTTGAAGGATACTCTGGAAACCCTTAAAGAGATCAAGGGTGATCAGGCAGTCGTCTTTCCTGCTCCCGATATATCCATCGATGCTGAAATGCAAATCCCTTCCACATATATGGAAAACACAGCTGAGCGCATCGCCAGCTATCGCCGAATTGCAAAAGCGGAAAGCACTGGGGATGTGCATAGTATTCGTGAAGAATTGCGAGAACGCTTTGGCCTACTTCCCCCAGAAACGATGAATCTTATTGAGGCAGCCCTGATCAAAAACATTGGTCAGTCCCTGGGGATTCGAAGTATTGCTATAAAAGGGTCCCGAGCACAGAATGACTTTTTGCCAGAACACGTGGAACATGAAGGTGGCGAGATCATTAAAGCTCTGTCCAAAGCACTAGGAGAAACAGGTAAGGAGGTTGAAATAATGAACAATAAATCGCTTACTTTTATCCTGACCCATAGAGGTGATGACTCCCTTTTGTCCTCGCTTAGAATATTCTTGGAAAGCCTTCAACGTTCGTCTAAATTTTTCGACCATAATGTTAAATGATAACTCTAATATAATTAAAAGGTTACTAAAATGAATGCTCGCTTAACTACGACCCTCTTTGCCCTGGGTCTGCTCATGTTGGTCTTTGCATGTTCTAACATGGATAACGATACCCTTGCAACAATAGATGGAAAAGCTATTCCCCTGGAAGAGTTTACCTCTAAAAATCCCGCTTCTCGATTTGCTGACAAAGAACATGATTATATAGACTCAAAAGTAGATGAGCATGTACAAAAAGCTTTGTTTTCACGCGTCGCCCTGGAGCGTGGTCTGGGTGAGACTGATGATGTTATTGCCAAGAAGATGAAAGCCGAAAAACGACAGATGCTCCAACAGGTGTATACCACGGTTATTTTGGATGCTGTTGTAAGCGATGATTATATCCGCGAAGTGTATGATCGCACAGGAACAGAGCTCAATGCACGTCACATTCTATTACAGTTCACTGGAACTTCCCGCACCCGCTCAGAAAGAACTAAAATAGAAGCGCTGGCACTCATGGGTCAGATAAATAACCGCCTATCCAAGGGCGAGTCTTTCGAAGACCTCGCCACTGAATTCACTGATGATCCCTCAGGTAAAACAAGCGGTGGCGATCTGGGCTGGTTTGGCTGGGGAAAAATGGTTGGTCCTTTTCAGGATGCCGCCTTTAAGCTGAACCCTGGAGAAGTGTCTAATGTGGTTGAAACCGATTTTGGTTTTCACATTATCAAGCTTGAGGCCAAGCGTGAAGTTGAACGGGGTGATTTTGAATCTGAGAAAATGGCTTTGAAACAACAAGCCAGCCGTGAAAAAAGTGGTGAGCTTGGTCAAAAAGCAAATCAGTTTATTGAAGAACAGAAAAAGAATGCTGGTTATGAGGTCTTAACCGAGAGTCTACATGACTTTTTTATGATTTTTGATGGCTCTGGACTGAAAAAGGGTCCCATGGACGAAATGCTAAAAAAACTCAATTATCAGATGCCCCTGTTCAAGCTCAAGGGACAAGAGCTTGGCAGTCAGTGGTTAATTGATGAAATAAAAGCACTCGATGATGGTCAAAAACCACGCTTCGCAACTGAAAACCAACTATTGAGCATTCTGGATCAAATGGTTACTCAGAACCTGATTATCAGTTATGGTTATGACAACAAGTTTGAAGAGGAAGAAGCCTTCGCATCCAAGATCAATGCTCTGGTTGAACGCTATGCCTATGACGCTTTTGTTGCCAAAGAAATCAATGCTAATCTCACCCCAAGCGAAGACGAGCTGATGGCTTTTTATGAAGCAAACAAGGCTGAGAAGTACATGGACAAGAGTAAGGTTCTCGTGAGAGAGGTTTTCGTCAAAGACAGCCTCTTTGCTGTTTCCCTGAAGAAACGCCTGGATGCCGGTGAACTCATGGAAAAACTAGCGACACGCTATACCGAAAGAAAAACCTCTAAAAAAGAAGAGGGTATGTTACCTCCTTTTCAAGAGGGTCGTTATGGAGTTATGGGCAAAACCGCTTTCGAGATGCAATCTGGCGATATTTCAGGCCCCATAAAGCTCGGTAACGGCTATTCGATCATTAAGCTAGAGGATACCATTCCTGAGGGACCAAAACCTTATAGCAAGGTCAAGGGACGCGTTAGAACGGAAATTATGAGTGGATTGAGATCCGATCGCACAGCATCTATCTACAAAGAAGTTCAAAAGGATTATTCTGTGAAGGTAAATTATTCAGCCGTCTACGCCTTTTATGAAGATGCACCAGAAGAAAAGTAGTCACTTATAAATGAATAATATTTCATTCATCCTGGTCATCACCCTATTAATGGGGGTGGTTGCTTGTTCTGATGACCAGGATGAAAACCTTATTGCAAAAGTCAACCATGAGCGTCTTTCGCTGGACGAGTTGGTCCTGATGTATCCTGGGTTTATGTCTCTGGATAGTCTTCAAAAGTCTCTTTTGGTTGAGAACTGGATTAGAGAAACACTTCTGGCTCAGGAGGCTGAAAAGAACCTATTTCACCGCGACCCTATGTTCAATTACAGGGTAGAAACCTATCGCCGCAGGCTGCTTGCCGACAAACAGCTTGATACCGTTTTAAAGGACCAGGGTGATGTGGCTCGTGATGAAATTGAGGCCTATTACCAGAGCAACCTGGAGTCATTTAAGCGTCAGAGTAATGAGTTCTTTGGGTTTCATGTCCTTTTGCCTTCCCGAGACGATGCTCGTGATCTTGAAAGAGCCATTGAAAAGGGTGACTTAGAGAAGAAACAGGCCCTGGTAGCCATGCACCCCAAGGAAACAGGCTTATTTAAGGTTGAAAATCTCTTCCCTGAAGTAAAAGAATACCTGCTTAAGAAAAAGCGTCCCGGCATCTTTGGTCCCATTAAGACCGACCTGGGATATCACCTCGTGGAGGTCAAAACCTGGCACGACCGAGGCTCGATCAAGAGCCTGGATGAGGTCTGGGAAGAAATTGCTGCCAGGCTTTCCATTAACAAACAGCGCGATATTGAAGCGAAACTTGTAGACAGCCTTAGAAAGTCTGGAAGTATTCTTTTTAACAAGAGCGTTCTCTATAACAGTTCTACAGAATAGGTAATAATCAATGCGTCTTTTTGCACTCCTGCTCACCACACTATTAACGTTGAATGTCAGCGCCCAACAATTAATTGATGGGGTGGCAGCCATCGTTGGAGAAAAGGCTATTCTCTTTTCTGAAGTTGATCAGGTGACACAACTTTTTGCCATGCAGGCCAAACTACCAGCCAACTCCAATCCTGAGGTCATTCAACAGCTTCGTGTGCGCGCCCTTGACGAGCTGCTTAACCAGCAGGTGTTGCTCGAGTATGCCCGCCAGGAAACCATTGAAGTGGAAGACCGAAGCGTTCAAATGCAACTAGATCAATCGCTTGAAAATATTGAATTGCAGTATGGAAGCCTGAGGAAGGCCGCTGAAGCTTTTGGTGTGGACCACTATAAGATCAAATCCTACTATGAGGATCAAATCCGTACAAATCTGCTCGTTGAGCAGGTAAAGCTGGAGCTTTTCAACGGTATTAAAGTGAGTCGACGTGAGGTCGAAGATTTTTATCAAACCTGGCAGGATAGCTTTCCAGCAAAAAATCCACAGGTTGACTTCTCCATTCTTTCTGTCTCTGTTGAAATGGGTGCTGATAAGATGGGTAATTTGAACACCCAACTGCTTGGTATCAAGGCAGATATTGAATCCGGTAAGATGTCTTTTGAAGATGCCGCCACTGAATACTCAAAAGATCCTGGATCTGCTGCCAATGGTGGAAGTCTTGGTTTTGTGGGGCGAGGTGTTTTTGTGAAGCCCTTTGAAGAAGCTGCTTTTTCCCTTGAGGTAGGTGAGATAAGTGATATTGTCGAAACCCAATTCGGCCTCCACCTCCTCAGGCTTGATGAGAAACAGGGAGATCAGGTAAGCATCTCACATATCCTACTTATGCCTGTTGCAGATGACAATGATAGGCAGCTCACTTCTGATAAGCTTATTACCATCCGGGATGATATCATTGCTGAAGAGACAACCATCGCTGAGCAAGTTGAAATTTATACTGAAGATGAATATATGAAGTCCCGCAAGGGCCGCATGGGTATGACAGATGTATCTCTCTTGCCAGAAGATATTCATGACCTGCTGTTAAATATTCCTTTAGAAAATCTATCTATGCCTGTTTACAGCTCTGACCAGTTCCACCTTATCATGGTCCATCGCCGCATAGCTGGTGGTAAGGTAAATCTTACTGACCATTGGACCGACGTTGAAACCATGTCTCTTGAGTTCAAGAAACGGGATAGATATCAAGCATGGATTGATGATCAACGCGATCGGATGTACATACAGATTAAACAGTAATTATTTTTATATATTTTTACATCAGAAAGCCTCATTTTTTATGGGGCTTTTATTTTATATAAGAGGTCTTTAAGATGAAGTTGATGTCAATTTTTTCAATATTTTCGGTTCATTGCAGTGCTCTAATCATACTTATAAACATGCATTGAGGATTCAAAAAGATATGATAGGATTGTTTATTTTGAACTTATACATATTATTCAGAGTTATTCTATATATTAACAATAGAGTTATACACATAGGGGTCTCTAGAGGCTCTTTCACAATTCATGTTAGTAAACGCATGTTGTATACCAACAGATGAACATTACTCCACATTCCATTTGGGGATATCAACATAGTTTTATGCTTACTAATGACAGATTATCAATATGGATTTATTAAACTTACAGAACTCTGCTACCATAGTTATCCACATATACTTGCTACATAACTACCACTACTGTTTATATTAAATTAATACTACTATAGTATATTACCGACCCTTTGGTCTCTTATTTTTTTTGAAAAGTGTCCCAAAAGTGTTCTTTTGTGCACCCATGAATGGCATATATAGTGTTCTATCTTATGAGGGTTCTTAAAATCATTGAAATATAGAATCTTGAAAAGATGGTTTTAGCTTAATAGTTCCTGAAAAAATAGATCTTATGAGCTATGAAATTAATATCGTAGAATATTTCAGACATATGTGAATATTCTATTTCAGGTGGATTAGAAAATAATTGGTTTGATGATGCTACAAATTACCTTGCCAATAATGTTAGTGATTCCCGTTGACGTTGTCTTTGACTTGATCCAATAAGTATTCACATGCAAAGAGGGATATTTTGAATCCGCAAACACGCCAAAAGATTATTAAAATCCTAACTGCAATTGTTACTATCTATCTCTTTCTTCTCGCAATAAAACTTCTGGGACATAGCTTTAAACTTTTCGGTAAGGAGTTTGCCGAAGCCATGTTACAGACCACATCAAATCCATTCACAGGTTTGATTATCGGAATTGTGGCAACATCCTTAATTCAAAGTTCATCAACAACAACCTCTATAGTTGTAGGTCTTGTAGCAGGTAGCGTTGTTAATCTGGAAAATGCCATCCCCATCATCATGGGAGCGAATATAGGTACAACTGTCACAAATACGCTTGTGTCCTTGGGTCATGTTGGCAGAAAGGCAGAGTTTAAACGCGCCTTTGCTGCAGGTGTCGTTCATGACTTCTTTAACATCAGTGCAGTCATCGTTCTGTTTCCTCTAGAACTGAAATTTCATTTCATTCAAAAGGCAGCCCTCTTTCTTGATCATAAGTTTGAAGGTATTGGTGGGATGAAAATGTTTAACCCCCTTAAAGCAATTTTGAATCCAGTAATAGAGTTGATTGATGGACTTTTGGTCAATGTCCCATATAATGATATAATTCTTATGTTAATTGCTATTGTAGGGATGTTTGCCGCTCTAGGACTATTAATTAAGACGATAAGATCGCTTGTTGTAGACAAACTTGAAGTAATTATAAATAAGTACCTTTTTAAGAATGATGTTATGGGCATGACCTGGGGTATGGTGATGACCTTCGTCGTTCAGAGTAGTTCTGTTACGACATCTCTCATCGTACCATTGGCTGGGGCTGGAGTTGTAAGCTTACGACGAATTTTCCCATATACCATGGGTGCTAACATTGGTACAACTGGGACGGCGTTGTTAGCTGCTTTGGCTACAGGAAATCCTGTAGCTGTTACAGCAGCTTTTGCACATCTCGTTTTCAATATATTCGCAATATTGATTTTCTATCCTTTTAAGTTTATACCAATCACTTTAGCTGAAAAGGTGAGTAGTTATGTTTCTATATCAAAAAAGAACCTGTTGATATTCTTATTTGGTTATTCAATGATTTACTTTATTCCAATACTATTTATAGTTTTC
>Ga0307989_1001176_pt1 | contig 14694 bp, 13 predicted proteins | sample EllFjometagen185_FD_203164 | JGI IMG/M metagenome (GOLD analysis project Ga0307989, IMG submission 203164) | Marine microbial communities from Ellis Fjord, Antarctic Ocean - #185 | ecosystem: Environmental > Aquatic > Marine > Unclassified | place: Southern Ocean | collected 2014-10-08
TCCTTTGGAAAATATTGAACCCATCCTAAATGCCCATTTACAATTGGTGGTACTCCTGAAATAACAGCGTCAGTAGCTGCGACAGTAGTGGGAGGGAAAACACTTGTAATTTCTTTTCGCATATATATTCTTAATCCATCGGTTTTATTAAGTAACCTTTTTACAATGTTACTACCCATACCATCAAGTAAAATATAGATTATATGATTATAATCTTTTTTCAATTTTTCATCCAAAATATCAATGCCGTTATAATCAGTTTCTACATTGTAGTACTTTAAAATTGAGTTTGATACATTCATTATTGAATTATTATAATTCGGGAATTTAATTATCATATTTTAACCACCTTTAACATTAAATTATATCATATTAAAAAAGTTAAGGTATATAAATCCTTAACTTTTTTATCTAACGCGTTTAAGAAAACTCCCTCTTCAAGCATGCTAAAGTTATGATAAGTGGGGGAGTGTTCACTCATTATTTACTTAATATAATTCAGTAATAATTCTATTGTAGCTTCAATACCTTTTATGTGAGTTCTTTCCATACCATGTGACGCATGAACTCCAGGTCCACATAAAGCACCTTTAAAATCATTCCCACCACGTATCGCAGCTGAAACATCACTACCATAGAATGGATAGATATCAACAGCGTGTGATATTTTATTATCTTCGGCTATTTTAACTAACTTATTTGTTAATTCATAATCATATGGTCCTGTTGAATCTTTAGGACAAATTGATACATCAAATTCAGTACAAGTTAAATCGTCACCAATACAACCCATATCCACGGCAATCATTTCATCAAGTTCTGGGATAAAAGAGGCGCCATGTCCAACTTCCTCATATGTTGAAATTATAAATTTTATAGTATATTTAGGAACCATATTATTATCTTTTAAATATTTGATTAAGCCAAATATACTTGCTACATTAATTTTGTCATCTAAAAATCTTGATTTAACAAATCCGCTATCTGTGATAGTAGTTTTAGGATCTATAAAGATAAAGTTTCCTACTCCAATTCCTAAATCAAGTACGTCTTGTTTAGTTTTTACTACTTCATCAATTCTTACATACATATTCTCAGGATCACGTGGTTTAGATTTTGCATCTTTAAAAACATGGACCGCAGGACTAGTAGAAAGGAATGTACCTGTGTAGTTTCCCCCTGATCTAGTTTGGATGGTACAGTATTCACCATCTAGTGTTGCCCATAATGGACCACCAATCGTTGTGAACTTTATTTCTCCGGTAGCTGAAATACTTCGTATCATTGCTCCTAAGGTATCCACATGAACACTTAAACCAACAGTATAATCCGAAGTACCTTCAAGAGAAATTATTGTATTTCCCTTTTTAGTTCTTTCGAAACTTAGACCGAATTTTTCTGCCTCAACTTCAATTCTTTTTGTGATGTCGTTTGTGAATCCACTTGGACTATGAATCATTAATATTTCTTTTGCTAATTCCAAAATATAGTTAGTATCTAATTTCATTAATAATCACCTCAAGTTATTATATCAAATATATCTTATAAAGTGAATATATGATATAATAATCTTTGAGGTGGCAACTATGAAAATTGTATTCGGTGGTGCGTTTAATCCAGTTACTAATGCACATATTGAGGTTTATAAATATGTCATGGGTAAAATGAATGTTGATGAGTTTATATTTTTACCGGTAAGCAATGCTTACACAAAGAGTGAACTTACTAGTAATTTTCATAGATTAAAGATGTTAGAATTAGCTGTAAAAGACTATGATAACATCAGCATATCTAAATTGGAAATTGAAGATAGTGACTACCTTGGTACCTATCAATCTTTAATAAGATTAAGTGATAAATACAACACGGAAATAGCCTTTGTTGTTGGCGCAGATAACATTATAAATATGGATAAATGGATCAATGTTGAAGCGATTTTATCTGAATTCAAGATTATAATCTTAAGAAGAAATAAAATAGACATAAATAAGTTAATAAATGAAGATAAAGTATTGAATAAATATAAGAATAGTTTTATAATATATGAGGATTTTGAAATAGATGTAAGTAGTACTAATTTTAGAGAATCATTCAATAAAGAATTTCTAAATAATGATGTATATGAATACATTGTAAAAAATAATCTTTATCGAGGTGAATAATATGTATAAAAATGGCTTTTTAAAAGTTGCGAGTGTTACACCAAAACTTAAAGTAGGAAATCCTACATACAATCTTTTGGAAATGCAAAAAATATTGAAAGAAGTTAACTCAAGTATTACAGTATTCCCTGAATTAGGAGTAACTGCGTATACTTGTAATGATCTTTTCTTTCAAGAAAGCATGTTAAGAGATGTAGTTGACGAATTAGAAAAATTCCTAAAAAATAATTCTTATAAAGGAATTATAGTTCTTGGAGCTCCTCTTGAAATAGACTCAGTTTTATATAACTGTGCTTTTGTAATTCAAAAAAGCAAGATTTTAGGAATCGTTCCTAAATTCTATTTGCCAAATACCGGTGAATTCTATGAAAAAAGATGGTTCCAAAGTGGATTTGATATAGTTGAAAGAAAAAAATCAGTGAAATACTTAAATCAGGAAGTTCCTTTTGGTAATCTAGTATTTCAAACACAAGATGAAGAAATTAGTTTTGGTGTTGAAGTTTGTGAAGATATGTGGGCACCAATTAGCCCTGGTAATATCCTCGCAATGAACGGAGCAAAAATGATTCTTAATCTAAGCGCTTCTAATGAAGTTCTTGGTAAAAGAGAAATAAGAAGAAGAGCAATACTAGAACATTCAAGAAGAAATGCTGGTGCGTATGTATATAGTAGTGCTGGTGTAAATGAATCTACTAGTGAAACTGTATTTAGTGGACATAATGTTATTGCACAAAATTCAGAACTAATAGTTGAAACTGAAAACTTTAATCAAGAATCTGAAGTGATGTATGGAGATATAGACTTTAATAAAATTGATTTTAGTAGAAGAACCAATGCAAGTTATAGAGATACATTAAATAAATTTAGATTTGATTTTCAAAATATTCAAATTAATATAGAAAAAACAAAGGAATTTGAATTTTCAAAAAAGTTTGATAGCACGCCATTTGTTCCAAAGGTAAATATCTTGAGAGATTTTGAAAAAATCGCTGCTTTACAAGAAAATGCCCTTATAAAGAGAGTTAAACATGTGCGTGCAAAAAGCTTAATAATTGGTATTAGTGGAGGACTTGACAGTACACTCGCTCTACAAATAGCAATACGCGTATATGATAATTTAGGAATTGATAGAAAACAAATAATCGCAGTTACAATGCCTGGACCACATACTTCGGACCTAACATTGAAAAATGCTCATGATTTAATGAGATTATTAGGTGTTACTGCACTTGAAATTGATATTAATAAACATGTGAAAGATCACTTCAATTTGATTGGACATGATGGAGTAACAGAAGACATAACATATGAAAATACTCAAGCAAGAGCTAGAACAATGATTCTTATGAATTTAGCTAATAAACATAATGGACTTGTTCTTGGAACTGGAGATTTAAGCGAGTTAGCACTAGGATGGTGCACTTATAATGGTGACCAAATGAGTATGTATGGAATAAATGCAGGCATTCCAAAGACATTAGTTAGGTTTATGATATATAATTACGCTATGCATAAATTTGATGAAGATGTTAGAGAAACGTTACTTAGCATAGTAGATACTCCAATAACTCCAGAATTGAGATCAAACCAAAAAACTGAAGACACTATTGGAAAATATGAAATCAACGATTTCATCATTCATAGATTTTTAAGATTTGGGGATCAAGAATATCGAATTAAATGGCTTTTATGTTTGGTATTTAACTTAACAAATGAGGAAAGTGATAGTTATACTACTAATTTCTTCAAAAGATTTTATTCACAACAATTTAAAAGACAGGCAAGTCCCGATTCACCAAAGATTTTAGACATAAGTGTTAGTCCACGTGGTGATTTAAGACTTGCGAGTGATATAGATAATAGGTTATAAATGAGGTGAACATATGAAAGAAACTGTGGTTTTAGGACTTAGTGGCGGAGTTGATAGTAGTGTTGCCGCTATTCTTTTAAAGGAACAAGGGTATAATGTAATAGGACTATTTATGAGAAACTGGGATTCAAGCACAAACAATGATGTACTGGGAAACCCAGAGATTGACGATGAGGTATGTTCACAGGAAAAAGATTTTCAAGATGCTGAAAAAGTGGCTAACCATATTGGTATTCCGATTCATAGAGTTGATTTCATTGAAGAGTACTGGGAAAATGTTTTTACCTATTTCTTAGATGAATACAAAAAAGGTAGAACACCTAATCCAGATATTCTATGTAATAAATATATTAAATTTGATGCGTTTTTAGAATATGCAAAAAAGTTTAACGCTGATTATATAGCTATGGGGCATTATGCAAGAGTGACTACCATTGATAATGAAACAACTATGCTTAGAGGACTTGATGATAATAAAGATCAAACATATTTTTTAAGTCAGCTAACTGAGTTTCAACTTTCAAAAACGTTATTTCCGGTAGGTCATCTAACAAAAAAAGAAGTTAGAGATTTAGCGCATACTTATGATTTACCAACAAAAGATAAAAAGGATTCTACTGGAATTTGTTTCATTGGTGAAAGAGATTTTGATAAATTTTTAAGCAACTATCTACCTAGTAAAAAAGGTGATATGGTCACTATTGATGGAAATGTATTAAGACAACATAGTGGATTAATGTACTATACAATAGGACAAAGAAAAGGTCTTGGAATTGGCGGAAGCAGTAAATATGGTAATGAGCCATGGTTTGTTATAGGAAAAGATTTGTTGAAAAACGAGCTTATTGTAGGACAAGGTTTTCATCACCCGACACTTTATGCTGATTCATGCTTAATTGATGATGTAAATCTAATTAATCATGATAAATTTGATAATAAATTTGTTTACACAGCAAAATTTAGATATAGACAAGCTGACACAGAAGTTATAATTAAACATGTGGATGGAGAACTTCTTGTTACATTTTTAGAAGATGTACGCGCAGTAACTCCAGGACAAGCGTGTGTAATTTATCAAGGGGAACGTTGCCTTGGTGGCGGATTTATTAAAGAAGTATACAAAAATAGAGAAAAAAGAAAATATTAGGAGGATTTTATGCAAGCAAAATTAATATTAGAAAAAGATGGTACAGAACTTATTATAGAATTATTTGAAAAGGAAGCACCAGTAACTGTTGAGAACTTTGTAAAACTTATCGAAGATGGGTTTTATAATGGTCTTACATTCCATAGAGTAATACCTGGGTTTGTAGCTCAAGGGGGATGTCCTCTTGGAACTGGAACAGGTGGACCTGGATATCAAATCAAATGTGAAACTGTAGGAAACCCACATATTCATGAACCTGGAGCTTTATCTATGGCTCATGCTGGAAAAGATACTGGTGGAAGTCAGTTCTTTGTAGCTCATGATTATTTCCCTCATTTAGATGGAGTACATACAGTATTCGGAAAAGTAACTAGTAAGATTGAAGACGTATTAAATATCAAACAAGGTGATGTAATTAAAGAAATGTCAATTATTTCGAAAATGTTATCATAATAAAAATAAGGAATCTATTCATAGGTTCCTTATTTTTATGGTATAATTTAATTGTAAGAAATATTATCTTTTAAGAGGTGATCAAAATGGCGAAAATAGGTTTAGTTCTGGCTGGTGGAGGTGCACGTGGTGCATACCAAATAGGGGCATGGAAAGCTTTTAGGGAATTGGGATTAGATAAAAAAATAGTTGCATATTCTGGAGCAAGTGTAGGAAGTTTAAATGCTGCTTTATTTGCAATGGACGACTATGATTCTGCTTATAATATATGGATGAGTTTAAATAGAGATAGTTTATTTAATATAGAGAAAAAGTTATATAAAAGAGTGTTGAAAGAAAAACTAGATTTTTTTAACAGAGGTGTTTTTGACACAAGTGAGTTAGAACAATTGATAGATCAATCTATAGATTTTGATAAAGTTAGAAAAAAAGATGTTTTTGTAGCAACAACACATTTAGGTGATGAAAAAAGTACTTTTTTTGATTTGCTAAGAACTAATTACCTTCATTATTTAAAATCTGAAAACCAAACAAGATATCAAAATTTAAACGAATTAAATGACAACGATATTAAAAATACATTATTAGCATCGTGTGCAATCCCAGTTGTATTCAAACCTATTAAAATAGGGGATAAAACATACTATGATGGTGGATTGTTAGACAATGCACCATATCAACCATTAGTAGATATTGGTTGCGAGATTATTGTTGTAATTGACTTGTTTAAGATTTCTTTTGTCAAAAAGTATAGTGCTGAAGGCGTTAGATTAATTACAGTACATCCAAGAAGATCTTTAAGAGGGATACTCGATTTTAATAAAAAGTATATTGATAGAAGATTTGAACTTGGGTATAAAGATACAATGAATGTGCTTGAAAAAAATATGGACATTTTACTTTAAATAAAGAAAAAAAACATCTTTATTACTACTATAGTAATGGAGGTGTTTTTATTATGAATAAATTAGTTATTGGACTTATGCTTGTATTTATTGCTTCACTATACATTCAACAATCTACAGCGAGTGACTATTCAACTTATCAAGAGATTATGTTTAAAAATAATGGTGCAGAGCTTTTAGAAGACTACGGAAATAGTGACTATAAAAAGTATTATGATATTATTAAGAAAAAGAAATTTTGGGGATGGAGAACTGTCACTAGATTTAACAATGAAGACGTATCATTTATTAAGGATACATTATTTATAATTGTAAATGAAGGTACTACCCCAATTACTCACACACTAAGTATTAAATCAGAAGAACGTGTTAAGAAACAGTATAGTGTAACTGGATCAATTGGGATTGATGCTAAAGCAAAAAAAGATGGATTTACATTGGGATTAGAAGAAAGTCTAAAAATTAGTATGTCAGCTGAAGTATACAAAGAAATAGAAGAAGAGTTTGAAATAAAAATATATGTAGATCCTATGACCAAATTAACAGTTGAAGTAAGAGGAGAAGGCAAAGTCAGCAGTGGTGTTGCAAAGTACTATAGATTTTATAAAAATGTTAGAAAAGGTGGATGGGAGATTTTTGTTGTTACCACAGAGTATTACAGTCTAAACAAGGAGGTTTTAGATGAAGTCTAAAATTGTTTTTGGAGTTCTAGCTCTTTTGCTAATAATTACTACTGTTTTGCTATTTATACCAGAAAATAAAGCATTTAAAATTATATCTTCTCCGAAAATACATTCAATATATAAAAGCAGTGACAATGAATTATTTAAAATAGAGTTTTTAGTAAATAGTATAGATACCTATTACTTTGATGATGAATTTATTGCCCATATAAGTTTAAAGAGTGATTTAGATGAAGAAGAAGTTTCGTTAGTACTTATGGAGGTAGAATATCAAGATAATGTGTATCTATATGATAATAACGAATTTTTTTTAGTTGAGTTGTCTCTTGGAATTGGATTTAATAGCGATGACTATTTGATTGAGTATAAAGATGCATATATAAAAATAGAATACAAGAATGAAGAAAACGTAACACTCTACATTGGAGAGTTCAACTACTTATTTAATGAAAATATAAATGATGAACTGCTAATAAGTAATTTATCGAGTACAGTCTTTAAATATAATGATGTATCTACTGTGGGCGGTGTATTTATTGAACTTCATAATAATAGTGAAGAAAACTTGGTGATAAGAGATTTTAGAATTGGTAGTTCGTCTCTAATATTCAATAATTATTATTTATCAGAGATATACAGTATCCCAGATTTGTATGATAGTGTTGAAGATGTGATACTCCATGACGAATTTAATTTTGAGTTATTTGTAAATAACTTCGAGAAATCAATATTGGTAAGAAAAAACCATAATATAATGTTATATGTTCCAATTAGTTATACAGGTGAAATTAACTTTATTCATAGATTCTATTTTGAAATTGATTATATAAGCAATGAAGGTGAAAATTCATTGATAATTGATGACTTTCCATATATTAGCACTAGCCCTTTTCAGGAGAGTTTAGAAGATGGGTATATTATTTATGAAATACTTAATTAAGGTAAAAAATTTCAGTAAAAAGTATCGAGTTGAAGAAGTTATAATCGAAGAAATACTGATAAGTAAGAGAATAACTTTAATTCAAGGAAAAAATGGATGTGGTAAATCAACGATATTAAAGGCAATCGCAGGTTTAGTGAGTTATGAAGGAGTTATTGAAGTAAACGGTAAAGTATCTTATATGAGTGAATTCCCTAGTTTTCCAGTTGATTTAAGTGTAAAAGAGTTTATAGGTAGTCTTTATAAGATAAGTACTAGTAAAACAAGTCTGGAAGAGGTGAAAAATTTATACGAAATATTCAAATTAGATAATAAAACTGATCTTTTATTATCAAGTTTATCTAAAGGAATGAAAGCTAAAGTCAATTTAGTTCAATCACTTATGGAAAAAGCAGACATCTATTTACTTGATGAACCTATAAGCGGTCTTGACAATGATGGAGTAAAATGTTTGATAAAATATCTAAAGAACTCCATGAAAAGTTTTGTTATAAGTACCCATCTAATTGATGATTTTAATAAAATTCATGATGAGGTAATTGAACTATGATAAATTTGATTAAATTACATTTTTCGTATCTGTATTCCTGGAAAATAATATATATTATATTAATTATTCTAGTAATTAGTATGATTTCATTTATATTTTTATCTAGTTTCTATTTGGATAAAAATTTATTAATTTTTTATCAAAATTATTATCAAGATGAGTATGTTTATAGCAGTGTTGCATTGATTAAAATATTAATTCTAGTACAAAGCATGTATATTGTTATAAATGGATTTGTTATTAATAAATATGATGTATATTTGGTATTAAGAAACGAAAGATTCAAAGTAATTGTCAGCAAGGTTATAAGTATGACATTAGGAATTGTGATTTTTACAATATTTCTATTTTTACTGATGAATTTAATTGGTTTGTTTCTTACACCTTATTATAGAATAAGCACTGATATCTATAACTTACTGATTGATTTAATAGTGTTTGGAATTTTATATACTCTTTTGTATATATTTTTCATTCTTACTATTAAGAATATGTATAGTCTATTATTTGTTTTTATTTTCTATTTCATTAGTAACATTAGTTTAGAATATTTGACTGTAAAAAGTGAATTGTCGGCATTTGCTAAACTAATAAATCTTGTTTTTACGGACGTTGGATACTTCAAAGATATTGGATATGATTTATTCTATTCAAACATGTATTATTTAGCTTTGATATTTGTGCTTTTTGAGCTTATTATAGTGATTTATAATAAAAGTGATATCTTAAACTAAATATTGTCAATATAACAATAATATGGTATATTTTAATTACTGATTAGGGAGTGGTTATATGTGTGGTATTGTTGGATACATAGGAAATAAGGATGCTAGAGAAATAATTATTAGTGGATTAACTAGATTAGAGTATAGAGGTTACGATTCAGCGGGGATAGCATTATTTGATACAAAATCAAAAGCTTTTAATATATACAAAGATAAAGGTAGAGTTGCACACCTAGAAAGTATCACTGATTTTAGTTATAAATCTTGTTTAGGTATTGGACATACAAGATGGGCTACACATGGTATCCCAAACAAAGCTAATAGTCATCCACACACTTCAGAACAAAGCAGATTTTTTATTGTTCATAACGGAGTTATAGATAACTATAAGGAATTAAAAAACGAACTTTTACCAGAAAACAAATTTTTTAGTGACACTGATACAGAAGTAATAGCTCATTTAATTGAAAAATTCACTGAAAAAATGATTGTCAATGAAGCTATTCGTAAAACTATGAGTTTATTAGAGGGTTCGTATGCATTAGCTATTATTGATACACTTGATGAAAGTAAGTTATATGCTTGTAAAAATAAAAGTCCATTATTACTAGGGATTGGTAATGAAGGTATAATTGTAGCAAGTGATTTAATGGCACTTGTTGGATATAGTAAAGAATATATTCCGCTTAAAGACAAAACATTTGTTGAAATAAGTGGAAATGATTATAAAATATTAGATATTATAGGGAAAACAGTAGAACATGACATCAAAGTAATTGATGTTGATTATTTAAGTATTGAAAAAGGTGAATACGCTCATTTTATGTTAAAAGAAATTAGTGAACAGCCTAGTGTTATAAGAACAATTATAACAAAGTATTTCGATGGAGAAGATGTGTTATTAAACGAAAAAGTGTATGAAGCTCTAAAAGATAGTGATCGTTTATATATAATCGCTGCAGGAACTTCTATGAATGCTGGAAGTATTGGGAGAGAATTATTTGAAAAAATGGCAGGAATTCCTACGGAAGTTCATATAGCTAGTGAATTTGCGTATAATGTTCCTTTGTTATCTAAAAATCCATTGTTTATATTCATAAGTCAATCAGGTGAAACTGCTGATTCAAGAGCTTGTCTAGTAAATGTTAAAGCAAAAGGGTATCGAACATTAACTATAACAAATGTTAGAACTAGCACACTTGCTAGAGAAGCCGACAACTATATTGAAATATTTGCTGGACCTGAAATAGCAGTAGCTAGTACGAAAGCATACACTGCTAATATTGCAGTTCTTGCAATACTAGCATATGAACTTAGTGATAAACATATTAACCTAAGAAAAGAGTTAAGCAAAGTAGCGATTTCTATTGAAAATGTTATTGATAAAAAGGAATATATTGAATCTTTAGTTAAAGAGTATTTGACTAAGAGAAATTGTTTCTATATTGGAAGAGGAATTGATTATTATGCTTGTCTTGAATCAAGTTTAAAACTTAAAGAGATTAGCTATATCCAAGCAGAAGGATTTGCAGCTGGAGAATTAAAACATGGAACTATTGCTTTGATTGAAGAAGACACTCCTGTTATTGCAATTATTTCTCAGAGAGATATCAGTAAAAATACTAGAAGTAATCTAAACGAGGTGGAAAGTAGAGGAGCTAAAACGTTAGTTATCAGTACTAACAGTGTTCGTGAACCAGAGGACCAAATTGTAGTTGATGACGTATACGAGTTGTTTAGTCCAATACTAACGATTATCCCAGCTCAGTTTATTGCGTATTATGCTGCACTACATCGTGGATATGATATAGATAAGCCACGAAACTTGGCAAAAAGTGTTACAGTAGAGTAAAAATGAAAGTTAGGTTAAAAGCCTAACTTTTTATTTGTGTAAAAAGTTTATTATGATACAATGAAGTGTTATTGGGGTGGAAAATATGGCGAAATATTTTGGTACAGATGGAATAAGAGGAAGATATAACTTAGAATTGACAAATTCTTTAGCTTTTAAAGTAGGGCAAAGTCTAAATAGTGTGCTTGGAACTACAAGACTTGTTGTTGGAATGGATACTAGAGAATCTTCAAATGAATTATTATATAGTGTTATAAGTGGTGCACAAAGTGTTGGGATAGATGTAATGAATGCAGGTGTCGTTAGTACACCGTTAATAAGTCATTATTCAAAACAAAAAGAAGTTTCAGGAGTAATGATTACTGCATCACATAATCCTTACACCGATAACGGAATAAAAGTTTTTAATAAAGGAAATAAATTAAGTGAATCTGAAGAACTAGCAATAGAATATTTTGTTGATAATAATAAAGATTTTACTGTTAAGAAAATCGGAAAGTTATTTTCAGGAGAAGAAGTTCTAGATCTATATTTAGATTTAATTGAATCACTTGATTTTAATGAATCAAGTTTAAAAGTTGGATTTGATAGTGCAAATGGAGCTAATTATTTAATTAGCTATGGTATTTTACGAGAAATGTGTAAAAAACATTACCAAATAGGATATAAGCCAGATGGCAAAAATATAAATGCAGGTGTTGGTAGTACTCATTTAGAAGCAATAACTAAATTAGTAAAAGATAATAACTTAGATATTGGATTAAGTTTTGATGGGGACGGAGATCGTGTATTGGTTGTGGATCATGATTTGTCTGTGGTTGATGGAGACTTAATAATTTATATAATCGCAAATTATTTAAAAGACAATGGATTATTAAAAAAAGACACAGTAGTTTTGACTAGTATGTCTAATTTGGGTATTATAAAAGCTTTTGAAAGAAAAGGGATAAAAGTTGTATTAACCAATGTTGGAGACAAATATGTTTTAGAAGAGTTAAATAAACACGGATACAGCATTGGTGGAGAAAATAGCGGACATGTTATTCTAAGAGATCATATAAATACTGGTGATGGGTTATTAGTAGGAGCATATTTATTAAATATACTTGAAGTTACTGGAAAAACATTAAAAGAATTAACAAGTGATATAAAAATGTGGCCTCAAACACTAGAAAATATAAGAACTTTTAATACTGATATCCTAAATGACCCAAGAGTTATTGAAGTTATTGAAAATGTAAAAGGGATTTTAGGTAGTAATGGAAAAGTACTGATAAGAGCAAGTGGGACTGAGCCTTTAATCCGTGTTACTATAAGTTGTGAATTACAAAGTGATGTTGAAAAGTACATTAGATTAATAGTTGGAATAATAACTAAGGTTAAGGGGGAAATTAAATGAAAAACTATGCAATAGTTCTAGCAGCTGGGAAAGGGACTAGAATGAAAACGGAATTGCCGAAGTGTGCATTTCCTATATTAAAGAAACCAATGATTGAATATATTGTTGAAAACATTGAGGAAAGTGTTGTTGACGAAACTGTATGTGTTATTGGGTACCAAAGACAGATATTTGAAAAGATGTTTGATGGACGTGTAAATTTCGCATATCAAGAACAGCAATTAGGTACAGGGCATGCTGTTATGGCAACAAAAGAACTAATGGCAAATAAAAGAGGTACAACTATAATTTTACTTGGAGATATGCCGTTAATTGATGCTAAAATAATTAATAGAGCAATCTCATATCACCGTGATAGAGGGAATGATTTAACTGTTGTAACAAGTGAATTTGATAATCCGAAAGGATACGGTAGAATTATTCGTAATGAGTATCGAAATATCGAAGCAATTGTTGAACACATCGATTGTACAGATGAACAAAAAAGAATTAAAGAAATAAATACAGGGATTTACATTGTAAATAACAGCGATTTATTCAAAGTTCTTGATAGTATTCAAGTTAACGAAAGAAAAGGTGAGTACTATTTAACAGATATAGTCGAAATTATGAAAAAAGACTATGTAGTTGGCACGTTTGTATTATGGGATAGCATTAAAGCAATGGGAGTTAATGACTTATTTAGTGTAAGTGTTGCTGAAAAAGTACTAAGAGAACAAATTAACAGAACTCACATGTTAAATGGAGTTAGTATAATAAATCCTTCAACTGTAACTATAGGACATGATGTTAAAATAGAAAGTAATGTGATTATTTATCCCAATACATATATTACTGGACCAAGTGTTATTAAAACTGGTGCTAAAGTAGGACCAAACACTGAACTCCATACATCAATTGTACATGAAAATGTATATATTAAACATAGTATAGTATTTGACAGTGAAATACATGCAAATACTGTCATTGGGCCTTTTGCACATTTAAGAAATGGAGCTAATATAGGCGAAAACAACCGTATAGGAAACTTTGTTGAGATAAAGAACAGTATAACTGGCAATGACACAAAAGCCGCGCATCTAGCTTATATCGGTGATGCTATTACAGGAAACAATGTAAACTTTGGTTGTGGTAGTATTACAGTAAACTATGACGGAATAAAAAAACATAAAACAATAATTGGGAATGATGTATTCATCGGATGTAATACAAACCTTATAGCACCAATAAATGTTGGTGATAATGTATTTATAGCTGCAGGTAGTACTGTGACTAAAAATATTCCGAAAGGTGCATTAGCAATCGCTAGGAACAAACAAATTAATAAGGCTGATTATGCTAAGAACTTTATTAGAGCAAAAGATGATCAAAAATAGTTGACAATGCGATACATATGTTATACAATTACTTAGCAACAAACAAATGAATATGTGGAAAGAAGAGTACCCCTCTCACCTGATTGATGAATTAATAGGTTAAAGCTACTAAAATTTATTATAAATTTTATAGTGTGGGTACCCAGTGTACGCACACTTTTTAATTGCTTTCCATATTCTAGAAAAATAATATAGGAGGTGTAACATATCGGAAGAAGATACGACAATTCAATGCCAGTGAAACGTAAAGATGATGGATTAGTAAATGAATCAATTAAGTCAAGAGAAGTAATGGTTATCGATGATTTAGGTGAAAAGCTTGGTGTATTAAATACCAGAGAAGCAATGAACCTAGCATGGGATAAAAATTTAGATCTAGTAGTAGTTGCTGCTGGGGCTAAACCACCTGTTGCTAAATTTATTGATTATAATAAATATCGTTATGAACAACAAAGAAAACAACGTGAAGCAAAAAAACATCAAAAAACAGTTTCATTGAAAGAAATTAGATTGTCTCCGAAAATTGATATTGGCGATTTTGAAACAAAAATGAAAAATGGCCGTAAGTTTTTAGAAAAAGGAGATAAGTTAAAAATTTCAATTCGTTTCAGAGGACGTGAAATGGCCTACAC
>Ga0307989_1001177_pt1 | contig 14687 bp, 14 predicted proteins | sample EllFjometagen185_FD_203164 | JGI IMG/M metagenome (GOLD analysis project Ga0307989, IMG submission 203164) | Marine microbial communities from Ellis Fjord, Antarctic Ocean - #185 | ecosystem: Environmental > Aquatic > Marine > Unclassified | place: Southern Ocean | collected 2014-10-08
TTCCACTGTTCGGCAAAATAACCGGATTAAACTCCTCTTCAGCAGGTGAGTGTGACCCCATTAAGATCGATTCAGACTCAACGAAAAAATAGTTTAAAGACTCATTGGATAAATATTTTTCCACTCCAGGGAAAAACGAGTTTTCAGCCAACCAGATCCCTTTGGGCCGATCACCAAAAATACGTTGATGACTTCTGGTGGCAAATACAAACTGAGCAGTCAGAGATTTGGAGAGGTCCTCCATCTCTGCTGGCATTCCATGGGTGGCGGTACAAGTCTGGATTTCAAGATATCCTTTAAGTTCCAGATCCCGAAACGCCCCAATCATATCCTTTTGCAGTTCCTGATTGTAAAAAAGATCAATGGCTTTCACATCTGCCAGATAGCGTTCTGCCGCCCAAATATAATCTGTGGAATCCCTGTTTGACTTCATCAATGCCAATTGGCCTTTGATATGTGCTTCAACCCGAATCAGATAACGAGACATATGATCTTTAAACAGAGAACTGGACAACATATGGGCAACAGGGGGTGAAATATCCAAACTTACCTGATAATCAACCTGATCTCTCCCCAGATTTTTAAACACCCTTAGCAGCGGCAACCATGAGTCCAGACAGTTCTTTAATGCCCATTCTCCAGGGGGATTATGGACCTCTTCTCCGCTTTGGGTTCGAATCGGCCATTTGACATCTTTTAAATAACTCTCTCTAAACGGATCAATCCGAAACAGGTTGGGTGAATGCATATGTAAATGCAGCATCACCTTCGATCTGTTTTTACTATCCTTACCCTGAAAATGATGAACTTCTCTTTGTGAGGGGTGAAACCAACTGCGATCAAAAGATCGGTACGGCGACCCTTGCTGTACATCCAAATTGATTTTTCGGGGGGTCACAATTGACTTTGAAACAGGTGTCAAACTGATTTCCTGATCAAAATACCGGGCGACGATTTCAACTGAAAAGCACTTATCAGGTTCAACACCCAAATAACAGTTCTGATGATTGGAGAAAAGGTCAATAATCTGGCCATCCAAATCGCTACGGTGATTCCGGTTACCCAAATATTCTTCATACACTTTTAGATAGAATCCAATTTCATCAAACTGAACACCCCAGGTTGAATGAATAGTTTCCTGAGTTTCATGAAGATCCAAATGCCAGCAGGCTAATAATTGAGAGGTATGATAGGGTCTTAAACAAACATAATTATTGAATTTTACCCTTTTTTCTATTCCCGATTGAAGTAAGACAATCTTATCAGAGGCGTTTTTGATATCGTGCAAAACCAACTCACATCGCACTTCTTTGGTCCCTTTCCCCGGAAAATATTCCCAGCGATAACCATGCGCAACTTCCCGCTGAAATTCCTGCCATTCATGACCATCGACCTTAAACCAAAAAACCAGCTCAACAAACGATGAGTCCCAGGATACATGAGAATTTTTGTGAAATAAATTTTTTATTGCCTCCTCAGTTTCTTTTTCGGTAAAACCGGCAATATCATTTCCCTTATTGACATCAAAACTTTTTTCCTGAATAACATACCGAAATAGTTCTCTGTGGGCAGATGTAATTTGCAGTTGAATCTTGTACATCTCGACCTTAGACGGTATCTTTTTCCATTCGCTTTTTTGAATTTGGTTAACGATATTGCTGTCAATTTTTGCAGAAAATCCCGCCAGCCGGACCTTATGAGCAGATCCTTCATCTTCAATAAACTTCAATTCAGCAATCATTGCTGACGGATCTGCATTTGGATAGGATCTTAAGAATTGCTCTTTCCAATATTTGTGCATTTGAAAAAATGGCGGAATTTCAGCCCGAACATTCCACTCTCCACTGACATGAATTGCTCTTGACAAATACAGATGAGCTGGGGGCTTTTCCAACACAAAATCCAAAGAGCAACATATTTTGGTCTTTGGAAAATTAGTTTTTACCTGAAACAGAATTTTGTCCGGGTCACTTTTAACTTCAATTATTTCGGGTCTTCCAAAAATTTCAACCTCTGATCCGGCATTATGGTTAATTCTCTGACCCGGTTTTCCATCCACAAACACCTGTAAAGATCCGGATAAAAAAGAAGCGCTATCGTCACTGTATTCCCAGACCAGTTTCTGCAGATTATCATGTTGAGGAATCAGTTGTACGTGTGGTGAATTATTCAGAGGAGAATGAACTTCAAAATCCAAATAAGGAACCGATAAAAGATTTAAACGGTACTTGATTCCTTCTTTAAGAAAAAAATGGAGAGGCCCGGAAGAGTTGGGTCGAGCGTATTCAGGAGTGAGGATTTCAGATTCAGGAATAATTTCTACCAGATAGTACGTTTTTTTCAGGTCTATTGCCGGTAGGTTCTCCCAATCAAAATAGACTTCAACAAAAGAACCGGTCACATGATTCAGTTTCAAGCCTTTTGATCGAAAACACTTTTTGGATTTCATAAGCAGAAAAATGATATAGGATAAAACCGGGTGTCATTTCAACTGTGAAATATCCAAACCAGTTAAAATAAGAGAACATGGACTTGTCGGTGAAAGCAAAACAACCCATGCTTTACAAGTCGCGTACTAATTTGCTTTACTTTATACTACTTGATTTTTCGATAGAGTCGCAATGCCTTTAAATATGGAAAACAAAATAGCAATAGTAAAGTAGCAGACAGAATTCTCCATAGAGATATTTTGATCAGAACAAACCAGTCATTCTTCTCTTCAAAATTTCCACTGATTCGAAAATTGTCGGTTTGAGGAAGTCCGGTGACTGCACCCATCAAAATTCCCTGCCAATAATAATCATCTAGGCTGAAATCCAGCCTCAAGGTACTGATTCGTACTGATTTAATTAAACGGCGCAAAAAATGATATGCCTGAAAAAGGATTTTTTTAACCGCACTATCCCCAAGAATTTCCCATACCAGAGCAGCGGTTATTTTCTTTTTCTGCTTATCCTTTTTCTTTTTTGATGGTTTTGATGATTCTTTTTCTTTCTCTTTTTTGGGTGCCCGTTTGATACCCAAAATATGCAACTCCGTCGTTACTGAGTTGCCACTGACTACAATCCAAAATTTGATGAACGTCCATTGAACAACAAATTCCAGGCTGGAATGTAGTCGAACGACCACTGGAAATGAAAGCAGCACGATTAAAATTATCCCTATAACCAACAAACAGCTGGCAAAGATCATCATGTCTGAGGTGGGGTCTCTTTTTTCTTCAGTTTTTGAAAAACGGATAACACTTTATCCAAGACTTCAGGGGCTTTATCAATCACATTTTCAATAGTACCAGCGCTTAAACTGTGGATCGTGACATCATCCCCTTTAACAACAATAAAAGCGACCGGAGACAATAAGACACCTCCACCGCCTCCACCGACATCTGTTTTTTTCATCGTATCTCCACCACCAAAGCCAAAGCCCACTTTAACGGAATTCACCGGTATCATGGTAACATTACCAATTGTATATGGCTCTCCAAACACGGTTTCAGATTTTATAAATTTTTTTAATTGCGGAAGAAAGCTTTCAAAAATCTTATTTTCACCTGCCATTTATTCTCCCTTTCATTTGGATAATCAAATAATATATTTACAGATCGTATTCACTCAAACTTATACATTAAAAAGTACCATACCAACAAGTACGGCCATTCACTTAATTCCATCATCAAATTATCTAGATAGCAGCTCAGATCTTGTAGGATGGGCAAGGCGTTACCCATCATAAATTAACTTATAGTAGTGATGCAATCAGCGGAATTCCAATAAAGGTCCCAATACTACTTCCTAGATTACTCAACACCACCACCAATAGAATCCTCGTTATTTCATTTTTGCGAAAGCCCCGAATAGAGGTAATATCTGTTGCCAGATTCTCAAAATCATCTACCCGCGGTTTTCTGATCCAGGCCTCTGTCAAGCCGGAGACCCATCCAGCAGCAATTGTTGGATTTAGGGATGTTATCGGAGCCGCCAGAAAAGCAACCAAAATAGTTACCACATGACCTCCGGCAATTAAGGCTCCCAATGCTGACAAAATCCCATTTGCCAGAACCCAGCGCTTGATCATTTCAATACTCACCTCCGTATCAACTGTCCAAAAACCATAAGCGACAATTGCAAATATCCCCAAAGGAATTCCCCATTTGAGAATCTTTCCCAGCTTACCCGGAGGAGGGACAACTTCCAATGCAGATAAGTCCACTTTTTGATGAATATGTTTCTTTATTCCAGGAACATGACCCGCACCGACAACAGCAACAATGGTTTCACCTTCCGCTTCAATAATCTTGGTGGCCAGATATTGATCTCTTTCATCGATAAGAACCTTCTTAATTCCCGGAAGCTCCTTTGACATCATCTCAATGGCTTCAGTCAGCAGATCTGTCTGTTTCAGCTCCTCAACCTCTTCTTTAGATATATCCGGTGATTCAAAAACACTTAAAACGACTTGTCCAATCAGCTTGGTTTTCTCCCATAGTGAGAGACCCCGCCATGCCCTTCTTAAAGTAGTCGTTATATCACGATCCGCCAGAACTGTTTTAGCCCCAATTTCTTCGGTGACCTGAATAGCCGTCACCATTTCAGCACCGGGTTTGACACCCAGTTTGTCACCCATCTTCTTTTGAAATGCCGATAGAATCAGATTCATCATTAGCATGGGCGCTTTTCCATCTTTAACCACCTTCACAATGTCCATTTTCGCCCAATTGTCTGCATTCTTGATTGACTCATACCGACTGGCGCAGAGTTCAACACAAACCGTATCTGGCTTAACCTCGGTAATGACATCCCGGACTTCATCGATACTTTCACTAGAAACATGTGCAGTACCAATCAGGATTATTTTTTTGCCATCAATGTCAATCTCTTCTCTCATACATTTACCTGTAATCGTTTACTATTACCTCATTACCCAACTAGTATTGCGGGTATATCAACCGCTTTGAGGTATGCTTAAATTAAATCAGCTGATGAATAAATTCAGCTGTTTTCTGATAGGCCCCCGTGTTTCCCAGATTTTTTATCACATCGGCCATATTATTCTTAATTTTATTATACGCTTCAGGATCTTCCAGATATTTTAAAACATCCTTAGACATCTTTTTTGGGGATGAAAAATGAGGATCCTCAGGCACCACTAGTTTTCCTGATATAATATTAGGCAGCCCGATGGCCTGAATTCTTAACAAATATTTACCAATGATGTAAGTCAGCAATGACGATTTATAAAAAATCATCAGGGGAGTGTTAAGTATGGTGGTTTCAAGCGTTGCAGTCCCGGATGCAACCAGGGCAAAATCGGAATGAGCCACCATATTATACGTATCATTTTCAACCAGATGAACATCTGCCTTGGTCTCGTTCATAAAAGGTTGAAAGACATCCTTTTTAACCGTGGAAGCCAAAGGAAAAACAAACTGAATATTCTGCTGTTTCCGGTTTATTTCATCAACAGTTTCAAATAGTAAGGGAAGATGTTTCAGAATTTCATTTTTGCGACTGCCCGGCAGAATACTGATCGTCTTTTTGTGCGGATCCAGTGACCAATGACTGAACACCTCATCCTTATTTAAGGAGGGTTTGGTAATATCCAAAAGAGGATGTCCGAAACAGTGGGTTTCCATCCCTTCCTTCTTAAAGAATTCCACTTCAAAAGGGAAAAGGACAATCAATTCATCCACATATTTTTTAATCACCTCTACTCTTTTTTTCTTCCATGCCCAAACTTGGGGGGCGATATAGAAGATAACCTTAATCCCCCGCTTTTTTGCCTCTTTAGCAAACTTCAGATTAAACGCGGGATAGTCAACGAGTAAAACCGCATCCGGACGTTCGGTATCAAGTTTCCCAACGAGATCATCAAAAATATTTTTCAACCGTTTGTATATTTTGATCACCTCAGAAAAACCGATCACCGCCAGATCCTCAACCCGATAATACAATTCCGCATTTTCAGCTTCCAATACACTACCACCCGTTCCGATCACCTGAAGATCAGGATTGATCTTATTTAACTCACGAATGACATTCCCTCCATGCAGATCGCCTGATGCTTCTCCAGCAATAATCAATAGTTTACTCATAATAACTTAGTCGGTGGTTTCCAATTACTTGCGACTGACAACAAGGTGGTAAAATGGCTAGGAATGATAAAACACTTTAATTTCCTCACAAACCCGCTTTACTTTATCTTCTGAAAGTTCCGGAAACATAGGAAGACTCAAAAGCGTCTCGGAACATCTTTCTGTTACCGGATAACTTCCCGTTTTCTCATTACGATCTTTATAAGCATCTTGCAAATGAAGAGGTACAGGATAATGATATGCGGTATAAATATTTCGGGCTTTTAGAAATTCAGACAATTCATGTGACTGCTCAGCCAAAATCACAAACAGATGAAAAACATGAGCACTGTAGTCCACCACTTCCGGCAAAATAATCTGAGAAACACTTGCCAGGTTCTCCTGATAAATCCTTGCCCAACGTCGCCGATTTTCATTCCAATCATCCAGATGTTTCAGCTTTGCTCTCAACGCTGCGGCTTGCATATTATCCATGCGCCCATTAAATCCTTCCAGGCGATGATAGTATTTTTTTGACTGACCGTGTTCTCGCAGGCATCTCACTGTTTCAGCGATATCATCATCATTTGTGGTGACACAACCGGCTTCACCAAAAGCACCCAGATTCTTTCCCGGGTACATGCTGAATGCTCCGGCATTACCCATAGATCCCGCTTTACGACCTTGATAAACCGCCCCATGCGCCTGGCAAGAATCCTCCAGAACCCGCAGGGAATGTTTTTTTGCAATGGATAGAATCGCATCCATATCTGCGACCTGTCCATACAGATGAACCGGAACTATCGCTTTGGTCTTCCCGGTAATTTTACTTTCGATTAACTCAGGATTCATCAAATATGTCCCTGGCAGCACATCGACAAATATTGGGGTTGCACCTGTTTGAGAAATCGCTTCTGTGGTTGCTATAAACGTATTAGGTACCGTAATGACCTCATCACCTTTTCCGATACCCATTGCAAGTAAAGAGAATAACAGGGCATCAGTTCCATTACTTACCCCAACCGCATGCTGGGTCTGGCAAAAATCGGCAAACTCTTTTTCAAATTCGGCCACATGGTTTCCACCTGCAAATGCAGTATTCTGGATGATATCCATATGCCAACCATCCACCTGATCAAAAATGGAATGCAGCGACAAATTCAGATTCAGAAAATCTATTCTATCCGTTAATTTACTCCCATCGAGTTCCACTGCTTGCTGACAGGTTAATGCAGGTATTTGACTATTATCAATCGCACTATCCAATCCAACCAGATAATCAATCTTAAACATCTTCAAAGCCGCAAGCTGAAGCCCTTTTTCAAATCCCAAATCAGATTCCAGAGCTTCATAACTTAACCGTGCATTTACCGGTATCAGTGAAATTCCCTGTATATTTGCCTGGATGGCACTGCCTGAATTTCCAAGGTCAACCAGCGCCTGAACTGTCGACGCCATCGTCCACCCCTGCAGTTGGTGATCAAGCCTGCATTTTTCTACCAGTTCAACCGCATGATGGTTTGTCTTTTGAATCGATGCATTCAGAATTTCAGGTAAAAGTAATAGTTTTATCATAGGGAATCCAAACTAATTTTCTGTCCTTGGTTTTTCATTGATATTTGAGCCGCCTCCAGCATTTTGACAATCTCAAGACCAAATTCGCCATTGCTGATAGGCTGTTCTCCTTTTTGAATACAATCAATAAAATGACGACATTCAACCTTTAATGCTTCGGATGGATCTAATTTTGGAGCGTACATATCACCGGTTCGATATTGAATCAGCGTATTATACAAAATATCTTTGTCACCTTTGTTTATCTCAACGCCGGAATCGTATACCTTGATTTTTTCTGTGTTTTCCATGTCATTGTAAACAATCATTTTTTCAGACCCACCAATCAGGATCTGACGAACCTTAATCGGAGAAAGCCAGTTCACATGAAAGTGGGCAAAGGTTGTATCCTCATAAAAAACAGTCAAATATGCGATATTCTCAAGATTATTTTGAACATGTGAAACACCTATCGCGCTCATGGCGACCGGTATTTTATCAATCACATACCTCATAATAGACAGATCATGCGGCGCCAAATCCCAAATAACATTGACATCATTTTGAAACAGACCTAGATTTACCCGCACAGAATCAAAATAATATACTTCACCAATTTTACCGGAATCCACCAACTCTTTGATCTTCTTCACTGCGCCTGTATAAAGAAACGTGTGATCAACCATCACCACTTTTTGATGCTTTTGGGCCAATTGTACCAATTCCTCAGCATCCCGCGCACTATCTGTCATTGGTTTTTCAATCAGCACATGCTTTCCCGCTTCCAGCGCTTTTTTTGCCAGCGGAAAATGCGTACAAACCGGTGTCGCAATAGCAATAGCGTCAATTTCCGGATCATTTAAAACCAATTCATAATCCTTGGTGGTAATCTCAACATTGGGAAAAAGAGCTTTTACTTTTTCGAGTCTCTTTCCATCCAGATCGCAAACATATTTTACCTGAGTGTCCTCCAGCCAGGAAAAATTCCTGACAAGATTGGGACCCCAGTAGCCATATCCTATAACTGCAATTTTCATATTATTTTTATAATCAATTGGATTTCAATCATACCCGGAAAACAGGGCCCTTTATCAGCCTATCGGCAGACACCCCGATCAGAACTTTCAATAAAACGGGTAAAGACTTTAATATTCTTCTCATCCGGAAACACCTCTTTCAACTCTTTAAGTGCATCGTCCTTCGTATTCCCACTTTTAAAAAAAATTTTATAGGCCTGATTAATTGTATCAACTTCCTGAGAGCTGAATCCTCTCCGGTCCAGTCCGATAAAATTGATACCCGTTAGTTTTGCCCGATTTCCGGTAACAATCGAAAACGGAACCACATCTTGTGTAATCATGCTCTGTGCCCCGGTTATTGAATAATCCCCGACTTGACAAAATTGATGGACACCCGTCATTCCCCCCAGCGTTGCAAAGTCTTTGATGATTACATGACCTCCCAAGGTTGTGCCATTTGACATGGTGACCTCATCACCCACAATACAATCATGAGCAATGTGGCAACAGGCCATAATCCAACCCCGGTTTCCCAGTTTCGTAATTCCACCACCAACCGCCGTTCCCCGATTGATGGTAACGTATTCTCTAATGGTATTTTGATTTCCAATTTCCAGACTGGATTTTTCGCCTTGATATTTTTTATCCTGAGGTTCTAAACCCAGAGAAGCAAAGGGGAAGATTCGACACTCTGAACCTATTGTGGTGGGACCTTCAATAACAACATGGTGCTTTATCTCCGTATTTTCCCCAACCTCAACATCTGGACCAATAACAGAATATGCACCAATGGAAACTCCATCATGAATAATTGCCTGAGGATCAATAATCGCTGTTTGATGAATCATAATTAATTTATACCGGATATACTCGTAAATACAGAACCGTCAATCAGGGAATACGTAATTACGCCATCTTCTCTGATTTAACGATACTGAACAGATTACAGTTTTTTATTAAATGCGATAATTATTCCTTCTATTCACTTTTTTCAGATCGTATCGTTGCCAGTTTTAAGTCGGCACTCGCTACCAGTTTACCATCAACGAACGCTTCTCCTTTAAGAAACCAGATATTCATTTTCTGTTTCACAATTTCAGATTTTATCACCAATTGATCACCCGGTACCACTGGTTTCTTGAATTTTACTTTGTCAAATCCGGCAAAAAAAGTCAGATCGTCCTCAGCCCCTTTGCTTAAAGTATATCCCGCAATACCTCCTGTTTGAGCCATCGCTTCTACAATCAAAACTCCCGGCATAATCGGACTTTCGGGAAAATGTCCTTGAAAAAAAGGCTCATTTACTGTGACATTCTTTATTGCTGTGCATCTGACACCCTCTTCCAGTTCGATGACTCGATCAATCATTAAAAAAGGATACCGATGTTTTAAGCGCTCTTTTATTTGTAATATATCCAATACCATTTTCTATTCCTATCTATTTATTTTAGTACCCGTTCACAAGTTCAATGTTCATTGTTCAAAGTTGTTTTTATACATTTTTTAGTACCTTACAAGTTGTTTTCTGCGTTTTTTTGGTAGAAAACAACTCATAAGGTACTTATCCAGTTTATCTGGGCTAGATTCTTCACTCAAGAAAAACTGGGTAAAACGTTTGTGTAAGAGTTCAAATCTTTTGAAGATGTTTAAATGCAAATTAAAATGATTATTCTAATAACAGCAAATATATCAATGCATTATATATGTAAGAGAACTTTGAACTTCTGAACTTTGAACCCGTGAACGGTTACTTATTTTAATATCAAAATCTGTCCGCGACGGACAAATCTATTTTCCCATTTTCGTTTTGTTGTAGGCTTTAATCACCCTGTCTGTAATGTCAATCATCGGGTTCTTTGAAAATAAAACACCCTGTTTGATACCATATTCCAACACAAAATCAAATTTTTCCTCTTGGGCAATTTTTTGAATAACGGGGGATATTTGATCAAATACTCGTTTTGTCTCTTGTGCTTCTTCTTTACGAAATTCAAGCTGCGCTTTTTTGAGATCTTCCCGTAAATTCTGCTGCATTGCTATAATCTCTTTTCGCTTTTTTTCTTTGGTTGACTGATTCAACATAATATTGTTTTTCAGGTCTTCCGCAGCAATCTTTATCTGTTGCTCTTTAAATGACAGGCTTTTTTCTGCGTCCTGTGCCTTTTTTTCCAGTTTTTTTCTAGACTGTTTTCCCTCTTCAGAGGTGTTAATCGCTTTATTCATCTGAACATATGCTATTTTCAGCGCTGCTTGCCCCAAAACCGTTCCGCTGAACAGTAAGAAAAAAATAGAAAACAGAATAATTGACTTTAGTTTCATAATGTTACCTGAAAATTTTTTTTATGTTTATACTCTAAATAAAAAACCACTTAACTATAATAGCAAAACCTGATTTTCACTGTCATATAGTGCCTGAACGAAAAGCCCCTGTTTTCAATTATACGCTCATTTTAAAAATAACATTCAGTGTGAAAGTCAAAAAGCCGTCAGTTGTCAGCTATCAGTCTTCAGTGAAAAATCATTTTTTCAGTTACTTAAAAACTGACCGCTAAAGGCTGATTACTGAAAGCTTGAATCTTCAATATAGATCTAAGCCAGCTAAGTAAATAATAGCTGAATTTTACAGGGTTTTCGTTCGGGCACTATATACAAGTCTGAATGTGTATGAATTCTGCCTATTTTCTGCAAGATAGTCAATGAGCTGTGCTTTATCTTCATCTAAAAAAGCAATACGAAAATATCATAAAAAGCATGGGTTAAACATACAACCGCAAATCCTCTTATTGAATAAAGCGTTGTAAACCATAATCCGGCAAAGAAGCGAAAAAGAAAGGAGTAAATCTCAAAACTATCACTTAAATTTCCCACATAATGGGCTAACGAAAAAAGGAAAGAAGAGATCAGAACAGCTGTAAATATGGCAAGCCATTTCTTTGGAATGATTAATGAAGCCGATTTTATAATCAGCGTTGTTAAAATTACCCGGAAGAACAGCTCTTCAAATAACCCGGCACCCACAGCCAGCCCTATATCACGGACAATGGATCCGGTAACCGATCCCGTTAAAAAAAACAGGTTTGTAATCACAAACTGGATAACAAAACCGGAAATCACCCCAAGAAAAATCGATTCACCAATAATATATAGAAATATCCGTTTATTAACAGTTATTTCAGAACGATAAAAGAGAGGAATCAGAATAATGGAAACCGTAACCATTAAAAAACTAACATAGTAATGAGAAACCCCTGCAAAATTTAAGGCATTTCTCAACCACGCTTCAGGTGCATTTCTAATAACTGAACCGGATGTGTTTTCCCAGATGATCAATACTTCGTAGGATAGAAGCATTACAAAAGCGACAACAGCACCATAGAATCGATGGGAAGATGTCTTGAAATATTGGGAAGGAACCATAGGGACTTTTAGTTTTCTAGAGCAAGAACGTTAAGCTTGTTTTTTGTTTCTACCATTTAAGAAAATAAATAATCCAAATAATAGAATGATTCCCAGCATAATTGCTGGATAGAACAATTGCTTTTGAGACATGGGGAGATTTTTTATTTGGATTCCAACCGACTGCCGGGGAGAATCCAGCTTCAGTAATTGTGATGCATAGACGCGATTATTGGATTGTTTCATCGACTTAACAATGGTTTCACGAGTACTCTCAAATGATACATCCAACGTATTGCCCGGGACAATCAACTCAACCTCTTTCGTATTTGGCGGTAAGCTATGATTGAATCGAAGACCGGATTTCACCGGGAGATGATAACTGTAAAACAACTGATGGCGACCCGGCGGAACAATCAATGAAAAAGTGATCTTTCTCTGGTTGAGTTGAATATCAAACCCGCTTTTACCCTCCAGTACCTGAAAATTAAACAGGTCTGCTGGCACAGATTTAATAAATGGGTCTTTTCGAATATCAACACTATTTTGCGTCGGATTTTCCAGATTTATTATTTCAGTCACCCGCACTGCATCTGCCAAAACATCAAAAATAAGGATATTTCGATGAAAAAGCAGTCCCGCCATACCTTCTATGGTTTTGGGTATTCTGATATGAAAGTGAACCGTCTCCCCCGCTTTTGGTCGCAGTGGATTTGAGCCCACCACTTGATCCTGGGTCATCGCATTCAAACGGTAAAAAACCTTCTCCTCTCCGGCTTCTATTTCAAATTTAACCTTTCCAGCTGAATCTGTTTTCTTCTCCGCAACCGGCACCACAGCCGACTGCTGAGACATCGTAATTTTCATTAAAACAACCAGCGTCCCTACCGATGGGGTCCCATCAGCAACGGTAACCAGCCCTTCAATCCGATGTTTTTTCTCTATGGCAACCAATTGTGCCAAATTTAAAAGTATAAAAAGAGAGCAGATGAAAAAGCAAAATCGAATCTTCATTGAGTAACCAGGTAAAGGTGCTGATCGATAATAAGTACTCAGTTAGAATATAAAGTTTAGATTATCACTGTTTTTTTTAAATCATGAAAGGCCTAAACGCATCAATATCATCAAAAATAAATTAACGATCAAGAGAAAAGGAGAAACATAACGTCCACTTCCTCATTCTACCTAACCGACCATTGCTGAAATCATGTAGTTTTAAAAAGTTTTTTAATAGACAACTTGGCCATTTCGATGCTAGAGTATTAGTACATTCAAGAATACAATAATGGACCCAATAGGGAGTAAAAGGTGAAGACATTATCTACAGGTGAATTTAAGCTCCATCTTTCCAGTGTACTGAAAAGTATTATGGAAGGAGAGGAGTATATCATTTCATATGGGAAAAAAAAGAAAAAAATAGCTGTTGTAATACCCTATTCGAAGTATGTAAAAAAGAATCCTCGAAAATTAGGGTTATTATCCAAAAAGGGTAATTTCTCTTTGAAAAAAGATTTTAAAATGAGTGAAGAGGAGTTAATCGGGATATGAGATATTTGATTGATACACATATCCTTTTGTGGTCATTATTTGATCCTGCCAAATTGAAATCAAATATAAAAGACACGCTACTGGATCAAAACAAACAAATACTTGTCAGTACCGTCTCATTCTGGGAGATTTCTCTAAAATACGCTTTAGGAAAGCTCGATTTGACAGGCAACGTTGAACCGGAAGATCTTGTTGAGTCGTGTATTGAATCCGGTTTTGATATTCTTGAATTAGATCCAATATCAGCATTGACTTACTATCGGTTACCAAAAACAACTCATAAAGATCCATTTGATAGGATGTTGATATGGCAAGCGATAAGAAACGACTTCACCATAATATCCCAGGACAGATCATTCAAATTTTACCAACCCCACGGTCTAAGAGTCCTTTAAAAAGAATCAAACCTAATAAAATATTTGAATGACACGAATGAATATCCAACGTCCCCCAAATTCTCATACAAATTATTAATTCAACCAGTTCTCGACCTTTAAACCAGGCACTCGCCTAAATTCATTTAAATTAGCAGTCACCAAGATAAGCTCCATCGTAATTGACTGAGCGGCAATCAGCATATCGTTTGGGCCAATGGGCGTCCCTGCCTTTTCAAGACAAGAACGTAAAACAGCATAGTTCTGATCCGCAGGTTCCTTCAAAGGAAGCACTTCAATTGCTGAAAGTATTGCTTCCAATTGAAATCGAAGTCGCTTAGACCCCTTTTTTTCCACACCAAAACGTAACTCACTAGAAACAACGATGCTGGTACAAATAGCATCATCACCAACCTGAATTATCTTATCCCTTATCACACCATGTGGATTTCTTACTAAATCAGATATAATATTGGTGTCGAGAAGATACTTAAATTTTGAATTCATAATTGCACATCATCAAGAGGCAGCAGAGATTCCTTCATGTCAGGAAAGGTTTCTTCCAATGGCTCTAACTCTTCTAAGATAGATAATAAACCACTTTTTTTAACCGGTTCCAATACCAACTTGTTACCCTCTTTCCGAATAATCGCCTCATCACCATCCATTTCAAACTCTTTGGGAATACGGACAGCCTGATTTCGCCCGTTACGAAATAATCGAACG
>Ga0307989_1001179_pt1 | contig 14682 bp, 16 predicted proteins | sample EllFjometagen185_FD_203164 | JGI IMG/M metagenome (GOLD analysis project Ga0307989, IMG submission 203164) | Marine microbial communities from Ellis Fjord, Antarctic Ocean - #185 | ecosystem: Environmental > Aquatic > Marine > Unclassified | place: Southern Ocean | collected 2014-10-08
CAAGTACAAATTAAATAAGAATATCAGAGGAAATCTATCAAAATCAACTAGTTGGGGCAATATTGAGCCAAACCGATGGATTTTTGTCTATTTTTAGATCCTAGTAGCGCTGTTGGTATGGGATTAGCCCCGAAATAATATTTTGACCATACAACATGAAGTCTCCCGGATCGGAAGAAACACCCTGGACGCATTAAAGACCGTTGAGGCTTTATGTGATCATAAAGTGAGTTTGTACATTTACCAACAAGAGCAGGAAACACTTGATAAAAACTACAAAAAAACACCCTATGCTTTGATTGTCTTACCACTATTAGCAGGATTGGCGGAACAATGGACAATTGATCATTCCTTCCGGATTAAGTCCGGATTAGAGCAAGCCAAAAAGAAAGGGATTAAGTTGGGCCGTCCATCGGATCTGCCGATAAAAAACGAAAAGAAGATTTTTAAGTACTTAAAGGAAGGGCATTCCATCAGGGAAACGGAAAGACTTGCCGAAGTATCCCGGACAACTGTAATTAAGGTAAAGCGTAAGTTTGAAGAAGATTTAAGGTTTAGACAGACTGGTTTTTGAGTATATTCATTTTCGTTTTTGATCAAGGACATCTAAAGCTGAAAGATGTATTTTATCAGGCCAATGGCTACTGGTTCAAGTAGGAAGGGTTACTGGAGGTTGTCCAAATCATTAGGTACACAAACAGGAATGACACCAATAGTTAAAAGCCAGAGGTTTAATTTCTGTAAAAGAGTTGTGGGTTAACATTCATTATCCAACTACGGTTCGATAGGTTCTTTGAACCGCCCGTTGCGGACCCGCATGACGGTTGGTGTGGGGGCTGGAGGAGAGAAACCTCCGGCTACCCGATTTGGAAATACCGCTAGCGATGGAGTATTAAAACTTATAAAGCTTCAAAATTAAAATACTTTCAGGTAATAGCTAGCTTACAACCAAGTGCTTCAATGACTTTTTTTATGGTCTCAAATTTTGGAGAACTGTTTTCTGACAAGGCTTTGTAAAGATTTTGACGGCTTAAGTTTGTTTCTTTTGCGATTTCGCTCATGCCTTTGGCCTTGGCTACATTACCTATAGCTATCATAATCAATTCGCTATCTCCTTCTTCAAAGGCGGCTTTAAGATACTCATGGATCATTTCAGGGCTGTCCAGATATTCGCTAGCATCCCATTTTTTGGTAGTTATTTTCATAGCTATTTACTCCAGTTCGTTTATGATGACTCTTGCTTTTTTTATGTCTTTACTTTGGGTGGACTTGTCACCACCGCAAAGTAGAAAAACGACCTTTTTACCCTTGATAGTGTAATAAATTCGGAATCCGGGTCCAAAGAAAAAACGCATCTCAAACAGGTTCCCATCAAGTTTTTTGTGGTCTCCAAAGTTTCCCAGTTGAATACGATCAAATCGGCTAATAATCCTTGCTCGGAATTGCATGTCCCTGAGCTCAGTCAACCACTTATCGAAAATACTTGTTGTAACGATTTCATATTTCATAAACACACTGTCGCATATAAAAGACAAATTGTCAAAAACAGACTAAAATATTTCATTAGAAGGTTATGGCAAAATTTGGAGCGAGTAATTAAATCAGACTCACAGACTTTCTAACGAGCCTGTCCATTAAGTCTGTTTGATGCAATTGAATTCAAAAAATGGTCTGGACAGCTTATTGTTTTGGCTTTGATCGGTTTTTTTGAGCTGAATTTAACAGAGATAATGTGAAAATACCACTCTTATTTTTTGAAAGGTATGGTTGTGAAATTGATTTTCTTTCTTTTATCGGTGTTAGGCCTTTTTCAGTCCTTTTGATTTATTTATCAGGTGGGTATATTTATCCTTTTACCAGGTTTCCGTACTTCATTATCTTACCAATGTTGTGGACAATGCAAAATAATTTCCATTGAGCATTGTTCTTTTCCTTTCCTCTGAAACTCAATTGATTAAGTTTTAAGGGGATGTAATATTGCCAAAGACTGGTTCAATGATACCCAGTCGTTTGTTGTAGATAGCTCTTCCCTGATCGGAGTCGATCTTTTTTTTCATCTGTTCAGTAAACTGGAGATGATTGCTATGCCCTTTTCGAAAAGAAACTTGCCGGGGGGATGGCTGGTATTCGTTTTTCAAGCACTTTTTGCGCTTTCCACAATCTTGGCAATCTTCGGCATATGCCTGGAATCTGATCGTTGGAAATCCCTGAGCCATTGCATTGGGGGATTTCAACCAAAGGGGGTTCCCCATCGGACAGATACAGCGATTGGTTTTAGGGTCAAAATAAAAATTATCCAGGGTATATTTGTTTTGAGGTTTGAGTCTGTTTGAATGGTTTTTAAGGGCGTTTTTAAACCGAGGGTCCCTTTTTCGAAATTGACTATCCGTAATATAAGCATCAATTTCTGCTTCAACAAGATACTTTAAAGTGGCTTCATTACAAAAGCCACTATCGGCTAAAAACTGAATCTTCTTCAGAACCTCCTCATTCGGGAAAAACTGCTGCAGGCGCACTCTGACTTTCTCAATCAAAGGCTTCAGTGATGGTCGCTCATCAACCGAGTCAAAGACTTGCATTCCAAGAATGATTTGATGCTTAGCATCTGCGATTGTAACAGCATTGACACCCTGAATCACGCCTTTGGCACATTTCATTTTAGCGCTTTCATTGTCTGTAATATTACTCTTAACTGCCTTCTGTCGCTTGCCGGGTTTATCCCGATTGGATCTTAAGAACATTTTGATTTTTCGATTCACTCGTTTTAATTTGGAAATTTGTTTCTGTTCTGCCTGGTATCGATCTGGTACTTTGTTTTTTGAATCATCGGTTTGATGTTTTTGGATCATATAATGAATCGCCTTTTCCAGTTTCTTTTTCTTCTTGGTAAAGTCTGTCCTGGTTCCGCTCCATTCTTTGGAAGCATTTGATGGCATTTTACACCCATCAATGGCAAACATTTTATTGCCGATCAATCCCTCTTTATAACAAACTGTCCCTGTTATACGACAATGGGACCACAAGAAAAACGAACCTAAAAATATTTAAAAACAAAATAGAACACGACAGTTACTGGATCAGATCAGAAAAATATTTCAAAAAACGAAAATTTCAGTCTTCTTCTTCATTATGGTCGCTTAAGGATCTAGGTTTTAGAAAACCAGCTTCAAATTGGTTGATGAATAGCATAAATTACTTCCAACAAGCTATAGAATGATGGTTTGATAATACAGTATTATCAGATTATTGGTTGGTCCCATTGTCGTATAACAGGGACACACTGTCCCAAAAAGATTCCTAGTTGGACATGGAGGAATTGCATCAAAAATATTTATGAAATTGACCCCATGGAATGCCCCCGTTGCAGTTCCGAAATGCGCATAATCGCATTCATAACAGAGTACCTTGTAGTGAAGAAGATACTCGATCATTTGGGACTTTGGAATGAGGATCACTTTTATGGTTCAATATTGTCCAAACTATTTTGACTTCGAAAAAGCGATTTCCTATCATTTAATTTACGTATTGGTTGCATTCATTTCACAATACTTTTGACGTAAATAATTGATCGTTTTAGTTTTAACATTGAGTCTATCAATAAATCCATCAGAAACAATCGAATATCTGGCCAATGAAAAATAACCAAAATATTGATATTGCAATTATTGGCGCCGGTTTATCCGGTTTAGCCGCCGCCCATTTTATTAAAAAAATACGCCCTGATTATCAAATTCAAATATTTGAAAAATCAAAGCGAATCGGTGGTGCTATTCAAACACATACTCAGGACGGGTTTATCTCTGAAGCGGGTCCTCACGGTTATATGGATAATGTAGACGAAAGCAGAGAATTACTAAAGGATTTAAAAATTGATCAGCATATTCGCAAAGCATCATTAAATGGCTTTATCCGATATTTATGTTTAAACGGGCGATTATTCCCGATTCCACAGCATCCGCTTAAAATCATCAAAAGTGATATTATGCCTTTCTGGTCGAAGGTACGTGTTTTGGGAGATTTCATTAAGAAACCTGTCGAATCAGAACAAACCATTGCCGATTGGGCACAACATCGATTTGGGAAGGCAATGTTACCGTTTATCGATGCAGTCATTACCGGTACTTTTGCCGGAGATATCAATAAATTGAGTATCGATGCTGTTTATCCTGGTTTCAGAAAACTGGAAAAAGAATACGGGTCTGTGATCAAGGGATTCTTTAAATCAAAGAAAAATCGAAAGAAAAAAGGATTACCTGCCATGACCAATTTCAAGCAGGGAATGTCCTTTTTTATTGAAAAATTAGCTGAGCAACATTCCATCCAATTGGAAACGCCTGTTATAGCTATTGAACCCGATCAAAATTCATGGAAAATCACCAGTGACAAGGGGATATTTAAGGCCGGTAATATTATCGTCGCCACTAATATCAACCAGGCGCTTAATTTGTTAAGTTCTGTTGAAAAACCGCCTATTTTAAAAGTCCCTGAATCCCGACTCGCCAATGTTGTCCTTGGTTTTAAAGCATCAGGTATCGATATTCCGCATGGTTTTGGTTATCTGGCCCCACAAAAAGAAAATCGATTTGCCTTAGGTGCCATGTTTTCTACTCATATGTTTCCAGAACGTGCTCCTGAAGGGCATGTCATGCTTGAAGTACTGGTTGGTGGCCGTCATCACCCTGATTATTTGGAACTAGCCGACGAAGATTTAATCGAAAAATGTATGATTGACCTGACATCCCTAATGGATATCAATCAGAATCCCGTTTATACCCATGTGATTAAAACTAAAGAAGCCTTCCCTCAATTGGAAATGGGTCATTTGAAAATCCAGGCTTATCAGAAAAAGTTAGCGGCAAAATATCCAGGCCTGTTTATCACTGGATTTGGCTGGAATGGTATCGGAATGAATGAGATGATTAAAGAAGCAAAAATAGTTGCTGATCAGTTTTCTTCCAAAAACGAGCGATCAGCCACCCCTGAAAATGTGAAAGGAATTTATTTTTAATTACAGTGATATTTGTTTTTTTGAAGCCAACCATTGAATGGCCATTATTGTCTTTGAGTCCCTAATTTCACCTTTTCTTAGCCTATCGATCAACTCCGGAATGGGGACTTCGTGGATTTTGATATCTTCATGTTCGATTTCTAATCCACCGCCTTTTTCTATTTTATCAGCATCATTCACCTGTCCATAGAAAATACTAACACTTTCATTAGATATCCCGATACTCGCATAAAAAGTATACAAGTGCTCCAAGTGTTTAACCCGATAACCCGATTCTTCCAGTGTTTCCCGATAGGCAGCCTCAATGGGTGTTTCTCCCGGGTCAACCAATCCAGCGATGATTTCCCAAACCCAGGCTTGGTGAGTTGCTTTGGAGGCAGCTGCAAATCTAAACTGTTCAACAATAATAACAGAATTATTTGAAACGTTTTCTAATAACACTGCTGAAGCATCCGGGCGTTCTAAATTGTATCGTTTAACTGCATTTCTGCCCTGTTGATCAAATCGATCGTACTCAACCTGTAATTCATCAACTTTAATAAAACCATCCAAAATTCGTTTCCGGTCTTTTACTTCAAAATCCATTTTTATATTTCACCAATTTGTTTTTTTATAGCCATACTTTCTTCATAGCTGAGTTTAGAACCATTTGCATCTCCCTGATCATACTGTAATTTTCCCAAATGATCATATATTTCCAATTGTCCCTGATGATCTTTAAGCATTTTCTTGATGGACAGATGATTTTGATAAGTTTGAATCAACCGGGGCCAATCTTCCATTTGTCGATAAGCTTGCTCAATTTCCTTATATATGCCATCCATTCTCACTTGATTTCCAATCTGTCGATGTTCATTTAGAGCCGTGAACATAAACTGAATCGCATATTTTTGTTGAATGGACAGTGAAAAATTATCGATTACTTCATCTAAAGCACTTAAATATTCCTCATCTGATGGCTTACAGAATCTTTTAAAATAGTCCTGATAACTTTCAGCTGCAGTTTGATACCTAAGCAAAGAAAACTCGCAATCTGCTCTTAACTTGGCAAGATCTTTATTATGGGAAGCATTGGTATTATACTTATAATTAGATTGAAACCAACGCATGATACTGGATAAGGCATCCTCAAAATTCCCGTCCCGATAAGCTTTTTCGGCACTATTAAAAATCATTTCAGCTTCATTTTCCAATACCTTAAAATCCTTATTAAAGTCTTTACTACTCAATACTTCATTAGAAACCATCGGTGGTTTTATTTTTAAAACCTTCTCTCTATCCCTCTTTTTAGTTTTTTTACCCTTTTGTTTCGGTATTTCATTTTCAGAATCTTTAAGGTCGTCAAAAATCGAATCAATATTCTCAGGTGTCTCTTTTGGATCTATAATTTTGTTTTCTTTTTTTAATCGATTGGTCTTTGGCTTTATTTTTCCGGATGCCAATGTTTTTTTCAAATGTTCACCGGATTTAGATAAATTAGATTTTGCAGGTCCTTTCTTACTTTTTGATGAGAGTGACAATACAACATCTTCACCATCATCAATAACACTGTCAGTTCTATCCTTTTGTGAATCCTTTAGATTATGCTGGAATTTGGAAAAAACATCAGGATCTATTTTAGTTTCTATTTTAGTTTCTGTTTTATTAGTAGGTTTGATTTTCTTCTTCCTGGTTTTCTTTTGGATTGGAGTACTTTTAATGGTAGAAATCATATTGGCTATTTTTTCACCATCCAAAGTCGCTTCCTTCTTTTTAACAGTTAGTTTAGAAGATATAAAAAGAATTTGAGCCACCAGTAACACTGCTAGAACATCAATCATTAGGGCTGCTTTCCAATCATCAACTACCCAGAAGATGCCGCTTAAAAAACAAAGGACAATAAAAATCTGAAACAAGTTTTTTAATTTGTTCATATCCCTTATTATAAAATCATGATTTTAACTCAGATTTACCCTGAGCCTTAAAAGATAAATCAATAAATTTATCATTGGATTCCCTTAGTCTTCTGGCCAACATTTTTGAAAAATTTCGATAGAGTTTAGCCGTTAACCTGGAATAATTCTGATTAGTAGATACTTTAAACAAGGTGTCGTGAGATATGGTAAACAGTATCGTTTTAGTAACAGCTGATGCTGAGGCAGATCTTAAGCGACGGTCTATTAAACCCATTTCTCCAAAACACTCACCTGAGTTTAATTTAGCTAAAGTCATATCCTGATCAACGCCATCCTTTTTACCCATTCGCCGATGAATCTTTACTTCTCCTTTAAGGATAATATACATCGTATCACCTTCTTCAAACTCTTTGAAAATTGGAGCATCTTCAGTATATTGCTCTGTTTTCATTAGTTTAAGAAAAGCAAGCAATTCATCATCGGTGAAATCATCAAAAAACTCAATTGAGCTTTTTAATCGTCCAATTAAATCTTTATTAAATGTTACCATAATTTAATGCTTTGTAAGTATTTCACTTTTCCATAATGGTCATTATTGATACTTTCGAGAAAGTGTATCCATTTCCTAATAGTTTGTCATCTATTTGAGCAACTAATTCAAGGCCTGTTCCGAATCATTATTGTTGATTTATTTTTAATTTTCTGGAAATTTATTAAAATGAACCCAATGAACGTCTGTCGCAAACAGGCTGAGTTACAATTACCTTTATACCTGCATACGCAGAGTGAATCAAGGAGCTTGCGACGGATCCACCATGAAAAAATTGCCGGGGCTTGATCCTGCCGACGAATTTTTGTGTCTAATTATAATCATAGGCTAATGATTCATTGTTTCTCTATTGTGAAATAGTCTGAAGCAGCGAGGTATCCTGCATCGCCTAAGTAGTAACAATGAGCATTATCGGAAAAAGCCAATTGATGCAAGACCCAGAAAAATTTTACCTATGCTGGAGGAGCAGGAAGGCAATATTTCATTTTTAGGTTTGACTATGTCAGGTGATTGGATAAAATAATATTTTGGATACAACAAGGTAAACAAACAACATTAAAAACATGGATGTAAAAATATCATTTGAAGGTGGGTTAAAAGTTAATGCCCATGCCAATGAATTCATTATAAAAACAGATCAATCCATAGAAGGCGGTGGCGAGGCATCTGCACCTGAACCCTTTACACTATTTCTAGGGGCGATCGGCACCTGTGCAGGATATTATGCATTACAATTCTGTCAAACCCGCCATATCTCAATGGAAGGGATTGAAATCAAGTTATCAGATGATTTTGATATGGAAAAAAAACGGGCAGAAAATATACAAATTACTTTCAATTTACCTGATAGTTTTCCTAAGAAATATCATCAGGCTTTGATAAAATCAGTCAATCTTTGCTCCGTTAAAAACACGATCAGTTTTGGACCAAACATCGACATTAGCATTATATAAATTATGAATCAGAGTTTCCTGTTTTCTTTAGTTGATGTGATCAACGCCCTATTTAATTTGTTAATAATACTAATTGTAATTAGAGCACTCATGTCATGGTTCCGACCGGATCCTAATAACCCTATTGTTCGCTTTATTAATCGAATAACTTCCAAAATATTAGATCCCATTCAGCGGATTATTCCATCTATAGCAGGATTGGATCTATCACCGATTGTGGCTATTTTTCTGATTCAAATTGTACAACGCTTGCTGATCGGAAATATAGAAGCTTATTTAATGCAGTATTAATAGCAGGTAGGCGTTTTATTCTTTTTTTCGAAGAATTACCCTATTGTAGGCAGGTTGGACAGATTCAACTAAAGCCTCAAATTCAGGTGTATCCTGAATATTTGGGAGATCTGCATCAATGAATAGTTGAAGCTCTGTTAAATTAATCAGAGCTTTTCTATTTTTCAGATAACGCATAAACTGAGCGGAATAAATCCTATCTTTATTTTGGGCGATATATTTTATTTTCCAGTGTTCAAGCAGATTTCTTTCCAAAATAGTATATTCTCGTTGTATTTCCTCCCCTCTTTTAGCCCATAATAATAGTTCATCTTCATCAAAACCTTCCTCCTGACTGGATAAATGGGATAAAATTATATTTTGATTCACCAAATCCATGAACCGTCTAATGGGAGACGTTGCCTGAGCATAACAATCTAATCCCAGGGCAGAATGTCCATCTGCTGTCAATCCAATATGAGCCGGTTGAATCTGAATATCCTTTAAGGTCGGTTTAACACCTTCTTCTAGATTTTTACTAACGGAATAAGGGGGTTGATTGCGATATAAACAATGTAATTCATTTACAGAACAATAGTGGGCAGACAGATAATTAGTATAAATGGCCAATTCCTCAATAATTAGTGATGCCGGCGTATTTTCACGGACTGTATTGATATTAATATGGTCAGGATCGGAAATATCGAGTTTAATCTCCAGTCGATCTATATCCAGGCAGCCATTTTCAATGCGTTTATTTTTTAAATGGGTACAAAAATCCAATAAATGAGACCAAAAAGAATCTGATTGATTCAATAAGTGATCAATCTCTAAGTACGAGTAGTTTTGGTCAACATTGATTATGGATCGATAGATGCTGGTAGACTCAATTTCGTTTGAGGAGTTAATTTTAATTTCGTAGGTGATTACCGAGCGATCTTGCCCTTGAGATAGTGAGAAAAAAGATTCGGACAGTGATGGCGCAAACATCGGATAAACATCTTTAATGGTGTAAACAGATGAAATTCGACCAGATGCGATCTCAAATAACTCGTGGGATTTATGAATAAAAGAAGCAACATCAGCGATATGAATTCTCAATATCGTAACATCATCCAGAACTTCCCAACTTAGAGCATCATCAAAATCTTTAGTCTCTTCATTATCAACGGTATATACCTCTAAATGCCTTTGATCTAAGGTCTTAGTTTCAAAACGATTCTTCCAGATATCTCCAGATTTTACACTCTCTGAAATCTCCAACTCTTTCGTCTCAAATGTCAGAACAATTGATGCTCGAACCAGCATCAATTTTCCCCAGGATACTGGATGGTCTGTTAACTTCAAACAACTGATAATCAACTGTTCCGCCACGATCTGATCATTTAGATTACAACGAAACATTTCACAAAAATATTTTTTTTCTTCAGATTGTTGCCAATGAATTAGAAAATTGAGGAGTCTTAATTGAAATTTTTGCCAGTGTTCCGAATCTTCCGATGAAATTTCAGGTGTACTGCCGTTGATTAGAAGGTCAGCCCAGTTTTGTTCTATTATTTTATGAGCTTCTTTTTCCTGCTCTTTCTGGGTTTGTTCTTCCCGTTTTTCAATGTCTTCAGGGCTTCTGGCAAAAAAATCACTTTTCTTTTGTTGAAACAGCAAAGTGTTATTTTTAATTTCTAGTAGGAGGGCTACCCGGTGCCAACCATTATCCGGGTCATCTAAAAAATCTGTGGCAAAATCTTCAATGGAATAAGCATGATTGATTTCACACAATTCATGAATCGTTGAGACATCTAATTCTTGCCGCTGTTTCTCAACTAAATTAATCTGTTTTGACAGATAGTCAATAGCCTCAACAGCATCTATCTGGTCTGCACCCTTCCAAAGGTATTCGGTCTGTTTCGGAGAACAATTAAACTCTTTACCCTGTGTTGGTACAACAACCAGTTTATTCTTTCGAACTTCCTGTATCCAACCAAATTGAAGTTTACTATTCTTGTAAAAAAGACAGTATTGATGACTCATAATATTAAATTAAATAAAATCACCATTATCCTGAAATCTTTTTTTGAAGAAACTGATACCAGTTAGGCCTTGCAAATAAGGCTTTATCAATACCATACATGGTCGCTTTATCGATGGCTAAAACTTCTTTTAATACCTGTGTCGATTTAATATTGCCCTCAACAATGATAGATTTTTCTGTAAACTTAGAGACCCACTCCAATAATGTTTCTTCACTATCAAAAAACTTATTCATGACATGAATCGTAATTGGATGAAACATATCAACACCGGCGTCCTCTAGTATTTTGATCATAGATTTCAAATGTTTGGCATTAAAACCATCTTCCAGTTTATCATGAATGGAAAAGAAATAACCGACCATCAGTCGATTTTTTACTCTCTCTTTCATAGCTTTCACCAGCATGGTCGCTAATCTTAAACGATTTTCCAGTTTCCCGCCGAAACGATCTTCTCTATTATTATGTCTCGGATGTAAACATTGATCCAATAATTGTTGCTGTGCACCATTTAATTCAACAAAATCAAATCCTGCTTCTTCAGCGCGTTCAATTGCATGGGCGTAGAACAGACATAATTCTTCAACGTCGTCTTCATCAAAAGGACGACTTAAGTCAAAATCTTTACCAAAATTAATAGAGGATGGTCCGATAGGCTGCTCACCACACACCTTTTCAGAAGTTTTTGCACCAGCATGGGATAAACGAATACCAGTAATAACACCTTCTGCCTTAATATGGGTCACCAGATTTTTTAAACCTGCTAAATGGTCTTCTTCAGCAATACCCAGTTGAAATGGACTGGATTTTCCCTGCCGGGTAACATATGCAGAATTAAAAACAACAACACCGGCACCTTCCCTGACCAGTCTCATCAAGTGTTCAAAAATAGTATGCGACACTTTACCATCTCTCTGTGCCATATCATCTTGATAAGGTGGAACCAGAATTCTGTTTTTTGCCCGTTGATTTCCAATTTTGAAAGTTTCAAATAAAGACATGTTTACCTCTGTTTAATGAATATATGATAAGATTATTTTACTAATGAGATACTTTACATCTTTTTATGGTTCTGCTTAGAATCCCTAATTCAAATTGATAATTTCTTAAATTAATTTTTTCGGAATTTATGAACACTCCACAAAGACCTATATGTAGTCGATGTAAACATTATTATATTACCTGGGAAAAGGATCATCCCTATGGTTGTAAAAAGTGGAATTTTAAATCGGCTGTTATGCCTTCGATTTCAGTTTATAAAGCGTCAGGAACTCATTGTCAGGTATTTGAAAAAAAGGGATAGATTCACTGTTTTAGAAACCCATTTTTTCCACTTACAAATTTGTTATTATTTTATCAAAGATCAAACTAACTGAATTATAGAAAAAACACTATCAGAAACCTGAAAATTAGCTTGTTTTTAAGCAAATCAAGTTAGTTTAGTAGCCATTCTCTAAATTTTTGTACGGCTAATGCCCGATGACTAATAGTATTTTTTTGATCCGGATCCATTTCACCATATGTTTTATCAAACCCATCTGGTAAAAAGATCTGATCCCATCCAAATCCCCTGTTTCCCTGGGGAGATACCAGTTTACCTTTAACATCTCCCTGAAATTGCATCATCTGGCGATTTTTCAGAATACCCAGTGTTAACAAACATGTTACCGTTGTTGTATTATCTTTATTATTAACAAGATCCAATATTCCTTCTCTTCCAATCGATTTTAAAAACCATTTTATCAGCGGTCCTGGTAATCCATTCAAAGTCTTACATGATAGACTTGTATCATCTGTAATAACAGCATCATAATTATCTATTTCCTGAACACATTCTAATACGGCCTTGGTTTTAAAATGTCCAATTTCTCCGATATCCAGACTTTGTATTTCCGGCACATCTAAGGATTTATAATTCATTTTGAAGCCTGGAATATTTAGAAGATTTTTAAACTCTTCCAACTTTCCAGCATTACCGGTTATTAACAATAAGCTATTTATTTTCATTATATCTTTCCACACTATATTTTCGATTTTCCTGTTCCACTGTTTCAATGGAAATAATAATATCACATCTATGTTTAATTTGGGGAAACATATCTACCCATTCTATAAAGGTAATATTTTCAGATCCTTCAATACTTTCCCATATATCAACATCATATAATTCTTCTTCATTTTCAATTCGATATAAATCAAAGTGATGGATTATTGTATTTTCAAATTGATAAATATTACAAATATTATATGTTGGGCTACTAACTTGGTTTTCCAACAGAGGATTGATAGTTTCCAACAGTTTTTTAACAAGAAATGTTTTTCCACTACCTAAATCCCCAATCAAACCAATATTAAGTTGAGCATTGCTATCTAATTCAGAACGTAATAATTCTATTATCTTTTTTAATTCCATGGACAGTTTTCAATTTATCATAATTTATAATTCATACTTAACTTCTGATCTATATTAAGGTAGTCTTAAGTTTATTTTTTATTTTATCAACTTATTTAAGCATAACAGTTTATAATTATTAATTATATTATTATGATTCCATTGCAAGAATTATCAAAAAATTGGACTCAATTTATCGATCTATTAATTCAGGATTTGGAAATCGATGAAGTTGAAGCCTGGGTCAGTAAATTGGTTTTAATTAATCTCAATGAGGACAAAGTTACAATCGGTGGCATTAATCAATTTTTCTGCAATTGGATTCGGGATCATCACCAAAAACTGATCCATAAACATATCCTGGAATCATTTAAACCATACAATATAAAAGAAAATTTTCAACTGGTATTGCAAGTCGGTAAAGATAAAGTTGAACCTCAAAAAGTAGCCTTGGTTGAGAACTTAAATAATAGAAATAGTGCAGGTGCTGATGGTTTGAATCCGGATCTGAATTTTCAGAATTTTGTTAATGGCAGTAACAGTGACATCGCATTTGCTGCATCACAAGCTGTTGGAGATAACGTTCAGGAAAATAAATATAATCCACTATTTATCTGTGGAGATGTTGGTTTGGGAAAAACCCACTTAATTCAAGCCATTGGCAATAATGTTAAATGTAATAGTGAAAATTTTAAAATTCAATATACAAACTCTGAAGAATTTACCAATGAAGTGATTAATGGAATTCGTTACCGAAAAAGCCATGAAGTGCGTACTAAATATAGAGCGATTGACATATTATTAATTGATGATATTCAATTTCTTGAAAACAAGGAAAGTACTCAGGAAGAATTTTTCCATATATTTAACGAACTTATTCAAAATAAAAAACAGATCATTTTAACAGCTGACCGATATCCCAGGGAAATCAAAAATTTAGAAGAACGATTGGTTAATCGATTTAATTCCGGAATGGTTGCCCGGATCGGAAGACCTGATTTCGAAACCAGATTTGCTATTATCCGGACAAAAGTTGAACAGATGAATATGGTTTTAAGTGAAGATATTATTGAGTTAATCGCCAAATCTGTAAAAAATAATGTTCGTGATATCCTTGGTATTTTAGTACACCTTGAAGCCAGTTGGTCTCTTTTAAATCAGGAAATCACCCTTGATTTCACAAAACGTGTTCTTAAAGAGGTTTTGGATATTGATAAAAATCCTAAAACCATTGAAAATATCATTAAAGTTGTTTGTAAGAAATTTAATATCAAAATTACTGATATTTTATCTGAAAAAAGAGATAAGGAGATTTCAAAGTCACGCCAAATTGCAATGTATGTTTCACGTGAAATTACCGGATTATCATACCCGGTAATTGCTAAACATTTCGGCGGAAAAAATCATACAACAGTTTTACAGGCTTGTAAAAAAACAAAGGAATGGGTCGATATTGATCCGGAAATAAAACAGACGATCCATTCAATTATGAAAGAACTATCATAAAATCAAATAGATCCAGATTACTGTTTTTTTTCTGTTAAAAACTAATTATGCTGAATAAGTTTTACACAATCAAAATAGAAA
>Ga0307989_1001180_pt1 | contig 14671 bp, 10 predicted proteins | sample EllFjometagen185_FD_203164 | JGI IMG/M metagenome (GOLD analysis project Ga0307989, IMG submission 203164) | Marine microbial communities from Ellis Fjord, Antarctic Ocean - #185 | ecosystem: Environmental > Aquatic > Marine > Unclassified | place: Southern Ocean | collected 2014-10-08
GGGAGTTCAGCGGGGTAGGGGGAGGGGGGAGATTTTGGAAAATATGAAATTGCCAAAGAATTTTCCACGGGAGGTTTTGGTGGTGGTTCCGGAGTTTGGGGTTTCGACGAGCGAGGCTTTCGCTAAGCTTTCTATTTCGCGAAAACAGGCCTTGAAGCCTATTTTTAAAGACCCCGTTAACCTCCCAGATATCTGGGAGGTTAACGACTTGGAAAATGATTTTGAGAAAGTGATTTTTGAGGAGTTTCCGATTTTGGCGGAGATCAAAAAAAAGCTGCTAAAAGGTGGCGCTAAGTTCGCGAGCCTGAGCGGAAGTGGTTCGGCAGTTTTTGGACTTTTTTCTTCGCGAGAAAAGTTGAAAAAAACTGAGCAGGATTTCTCAGGATTTGGGGAGACTTTTATTTCGAGAATCCGAGAATAAAAAAAATATCTGACTTAGCCTAAATTTGTTTTTATTTGCCTCAATAAGCTTTCGATATCACTCAGTTTGTTGTCAACAATTTCTTTGAGAATTTCGAGATTAAGTTTCTCGTAATCGTGGCTCAGTACGTTTCGTAGTCCGACTACTTTGTGAAGCATTTGGAGTTCATCTTCTGAAAACTCTTTTTTTTCAAATAAAATATCGATGTTTTCAGAATAAGTTGTGGCGGAGGGATAGTCTTTGAAAGCGATGAGCATTTCTAATAAAGAAATTATGCTGTCGCAGGATAAGTATAAAAATCTCTCCATGGCAGCTTTTTCGCGGAGATTTTTTTTTAGTTGATCTAGCGAAATATCCTGAAAGGCAGATAGCTCTTTCAGGTAGTTTTTTATCTTGTCGATTTTATGCAGGATTTGCTCGCGTTTGGTTGACATATTTGAGGTGAGTTAAAAAATCTAAAGCTTCATGTCTTTTTTTTGTTTCAAAGTAAAAACGAAAATTTTCATCGGTATCAAAGATGAGTTTGCCTTCGTGCAGAATGTCGAAAAGGAGAAAGTTATTTTGGATATCATTTAGAACTACGATGTCGACATTTTTTTTCAAAAGAGAGGCGAGTTTGCTTGTTAGAAATAATTTAGTTTCAAGTCTTTCTTTTTCATTCGGCTCTGCTAAATAAATTGCTAAATCAAAGTCGCTATTGGCGTGAGCTTTTTCGGTGGCTTGTGAGCCAAAGAGATAAGCAAACACGACTCCATTTTCTGCGAGGACGGGTTGAATTTTTTTTAGCACTTTAATTGTATTTTAACGATTTCCAAACAAAAAATCCCTCCTGTTTTCAGGAAGGATTTTTTTGAAAGGTTGCAAAATTATTTGCAACCATCGCAGCTACCACAGCCGTCTCCGTCTCCGAAGTTGCAGCAACCACCTCCAAAAGCTTTAGTCATGATTTTTGGGGTTAAGTAAAAACGAAGCTATTTTAGCAGAGGGTGGGGAGTTGGGGCAAAAAAATTTTAAAAGATAAGAAGCTGTTTAGGATCCTAGCAAATCAATTTGATCTACTTCTGCTGCAGGTGATTTATCTAGATCTGCTTTGGCAGCTGAGATAGCTCCTTCGATTGTTCCATATTTTTTACCATCATATTCAGCTCCGTTTTTGTCCGGATTCCAAACGATTTTTTTCATGGTTTTTCCAGCTGTCATGACAGGAATTTGGACTACTCCTCGGAGAGTAAGATTGAAAAATGAAGCGATAAATTTAGCGATATTTTCACTAGTTTGGCTCGAAGCTTCTGCTGCAAATTCTCTGAATTTGTCTTCATCAGATTTTGGTGATCCGATTGCCATGACGCCTTTGTACTCACGCAACACGATTACAGATAGTTCACCAAAATCCATGGTTGAATTGCCGTAAGTTTCTTGGAGATATTCTTTCACTGTCCAGCCATGCTCTTTTTTAGCTTTTTTATATTCTGGTAATTCGCCAGCTTTTTTGATTGTAGCGTCAATGAAATAATATATAGTATTTGGCGAAATTTGATTGATCATCTTTGTGACGTCTTTTCGAGTTAGTCCAAGTTTTTTCAAAGCGGCATTGTTGGGAATGTAGCTGGAGAGAAAACGAGGATCTATTTGCATGGAAGATCCGGCTTCTGTGTGTTTTTTGAGGGTTTCTGAAACTGGCAATCTACATAATCCCAAAAAGCCAATGGCACCATCTTGGGTGTTTATTTCCTTCAGCATTTCTGCAGCGCTGGTCGAGGAAGGTGCTTTTTTTGCAGAAGCAGCTGCCTCTTTGGGTTTGAAAAAATCGTAAAGAAGTTTTGCTCCTATTCCAGTACCTAGCAGTCCCATACCAAGACCAAAGATCTTACCTTTCCCTGAAGGGCTAATAATGTCTCCTGCTAATTGTGCTGTTGGTTTAAGAAACTTTTTGAAAAAAAAGAAAGATGCGAGACCTATTGCTATCAAGGGAACAAACTCTTTATTCTCCCACATTTTTTTCACTTTCTTACCGATATTATCACTTACTGCTCCTAGGTTTTCTTTTAATCCGCGTACAGAATTTCCGTGCTCAGCTAATTTTTGCTCAGTTTTCGCTCTCATATTTTGAGCAGCTGTGGCATAGTCAGCCAGAACGAGGATAAATTGACGTTGTTTTTTCTTATCGATAACAACGCCACTAACAGTAGCGTATTGTTCGTAAAACTTTTTGAAATCTGGATTATTTTGACAGATTACAGCTAGATCTTTTTCAGCAGCAATTGGGTCTGATTCCCAAGAGTGGAAATTAATTGGCATTTTGATTTTTTGACCTTTTTTTAAAATCCAACTGACAGCTTTGTGCACTGCGGGTTTATTGCCAAATTGTTTTTCAACTTCTTTTTTCAAGTTCTCAAGCTCTTTCTTACCGCCTTTTTTATTTTCTGGCGGTTTTCTGCAGTCAATACTATCTGCTGTATTAATTGCTTGATCGGGATTTTTTTTAAGCTGGTTCATTTGGAGAGATTTTCAAAAAGTATCTCAGTTTCTTCTGTGATGATTTCTTGGGCTTGGGGGACGCTCTGAATTAATTTACGAAAAGTCTCTTCTTCATTCTCGCTTTGTCCGATTTCAGTCATTAGCGCTTGAAATCTAGCTTCATCAAGATGCATGAGTAATTCATTCAAAACTTTCTGAATCAACATGCTCTGCAAGAGAAGTCGCAACTTGCGACGACGCATGGCAGGCAGATCGGTCAGTCCATTAGCAGTGATGACTTTTTGTGGAAAATTCGAGATGATGTTTTGCAATTCGTTCATTTTATTTAAGCAGATTTTTTACCAAATAAAGGCTCGTTCCAAGCATCGGCGTAGCGATCTGCACCTCCACTGAGAGCATTTGAAAAACCAGTACCCATTTGCTTCATGTCATTTTTGAGCCATTCTGTTGGTTTCTGAATAGCCTTTTTCCCAAAGTTAATAATATTGCCCATGGCTTTTTCTTGCATCGTGGGGTTATCCGCAATGTATTTTTCAAGTCTGCGAGCATTGGCTTTTTTCACTGCGCCATTCGACATTTCCTCGACCTTGATTCTGCAAGAGCATTTTCCGATTCTTTCCGCTTCTTCTTTCAGCGCAGCGTTTTCAGGTTTCTCGAGGTCACTGGTTTTCTTGAGACCTTCTTTATTACAAATACTGACTTTGGCTAGTTCGATTTCTAGAGCGGTGAGAATTTCTTTCGGACCGTGGAAAGTTCTCTTTTTCTCGATTGGGTTTGTCTTGGTTTCGATTTGTTTCTTAATAATATCTTTGTCAATTTGATTTAATTTTCCAGTTAGCTCATCTTTGTGCTCCTGCATGATTGCTAGATTGCCATTGGCAGATTCGTATCTTTCTCTGGCTTGCTTGAGCTTATTTTTGTCAGTTGCGCTAATCTCAGTAGTCTCTGCTGAAAAATTTTCAGAGAAATAACGCAAGAAATCAGTACTCTCAGGTTTGAATTCAACTTTATGCTTTGTAGCTAAAGCACGCATTTTGTCTTGCACAGCTAATTTATCACTTTGCTTGTCACTCAAGCTATCGCCAGCTTTTTTGACAGCATTTGCATTTTTTTCTTGTTCACTTTTAGCAAGTTCCGCCTCTTCACTTTTTACTAGTTTTCCACTTGGTGCTTTGTATTGCTTTTGAGTTTCTTTAGCAGTATCAAATTCACGTTGGCATTTTTCTTCTGCTGCCTGCTCTGTTCGCCATTTTTCTTCAAGATTTACAGCTTCTTGATTTGCTTGTTCTTTTAATTTTTTCTCAATTGATTTCAGATTTGTTTTTAATTTTTCAACAATATTTTTTTGTGTTGTGAGAGCTAGACTCAAACCGCCATTAGGAAATATTCTTCCCTGGTTAGTTCCAAGCTCGTTTATCACATTAATTTCGATTTTACCTCTTAGTTGATCTTTCAGTATTTTCTTTTCGTCTCTTAATTTTTTTAAAGCTTCTTCTGTTTGATCTCCTTGCAGAATTGTCTCAATTCCTAAAGTAGTGACACCTCTCACTTCTCCGCCATTCAAGAGAGCGAGGTAATCAGGTGACTGACTGACTTGAGATAGCAACACTCGAAAAGTTTCACCTTCACTGCCTTTCTCCTTCCAGTTTTTTCTTTCCGTCGGTGACAGTAGATTGTAGAGAGGCTCATATTCTTCAAATTTTCCATTAGATTGAAAATCACTCTCTACGGCAGACCCAAAACCATCAAAAGATGATTTTAAATAATCAGCACTTGTTCCTTCAGCAAAAGCAAAACTATATCTTTTATCTGCATCAACTTTTTTGCGTTTTTCTTTCAAATTTTCTAACTCAGTAATTTCACTCTCAATTTGAGGTCTTCTTTTCGCGAACATTGAGCTAGTTTTTATTTTCTCCAAACGATCAATTTCTGATTGAATTCCAGTTTCGCTATCTAATTTTCCAGCAAGCTTATTTACATCTTTTTCAAATTTAGCCTGTCCTTTCTCATCACTCAGATCATATCTTTTTCTGATTTTTGCGATTATTTCCAAATGTTTTCTCAGCTCTTCAGTGATCGCTAAGTCCAAAAGTTTATCAGTGCTTCCTTCGATTTTATGGACTTGTGATCTCACTTCTTCTGTCAAAAGTTCTGCAGCTGCGAGACTGCTAAAGCTGATATTTTCAGGATCAACGCCAAATAATTGTCTCCCAAATTCATTTTCTTTGAGACCTTCCTGTACCATTTTGCGATCAGCATCACTTATTTCAACATCATTACTTTGCACTTCTGCTTTAGGCGCCTGAGCTTCCGTTTCTTCATCATTCATCACATCCACAAAAACCAATCTTCGCTCACGAAAATCATCTTGTGCCAGTCCGAAATCAAAAAGCTTTGTTTCTCGCATTTATTTTTGTATCACACCCAGTTATTTTTAGACTCATTATTTGTTTTTGAATCATACTATTTTACCAAAAAACCAGCCCAAAATCAAATGTTTTAGGCTTAAATTTCAGAGAATCCCAAGTCTATTCCTCAGCTGTTGGTGAATAATTAATCTTGATCGTGATCGAGCTTCGATCGCCATTCTCACTCACCGCCACAATCTCATATTCATTCTCACCCTTACTCAGATTCTCATACTTCGGATGAGCATTATAAATCCAACTCGTCGAACCAGACTGGAAACTACTTAATTTATACTCATTAATAAAAACCACCTCAGTATTCGCTGGTACCTTTCCTGCGAAATTGATCGGAGCCTCTGTGAAAGTAGCTCCATCTTGCGGTCCAGTCACTTCCGGACTTCCAAAAGCCTCTCCACCAACCGCAGGAACGCCATCTGTTTGATCACTCGCTACTGGCTGACTTTCTGGTTCCTCAGATTCTTTAGGTTCTTCAGTTGTCGAATCTTTTTCCTCTGGGCTAAAAGTGATCCGAAAACTAGCAGGCGGCGTTTTGTTTCCCTCCACATCATAGCCAACCACAGTGTAGTTATTCGCCCCAGCCTTCAAATTTCCAAAACTACGAGAAGCGTTGTAACTCCATTTGCCACCTCCTTCCTTGAACTGTGAAAGCGCAAAAGCTTTGGCGTTTTCAAAAGCCACCTCAACTTTCACAATTTCCGGTGAAACTTTTCCGGTAATCCTGACCGGATCAATCGCTGCAGAAATATCTCCGTCGCCAGTCACGATGAGCGGGGCAGAGAGATTGGCTAACACTTCTTGATTATTTTCCCCTGATTCATTGATTTCAGGATTTTCCAAATTTTCTACATCCTCCAAGATTCCTTCTGTCATCGCGAGATAAATTTTTGAATGCTTTATTTCATCAGGAGTTGTTTTTACCAGATCAATCTCACCACCAATCCGCAACAGATTTATTCTCCTTTCGGAGATTTCAAGCGTTTCACCTGTTTCCACGACGAAATTTTTGAGTTCTGGATTTTTGGAATTCTTCGCGTCAAGAACCACTGCAGTAAATCCACCCTCTATCGCAGTCACAGTATTTTTTTCTTCGTTGAGATTTAACAAAAATTTCCCATCAGCATCTTGAATTTTCAGGAAATTTCCAGAAATTTCGAAATTCGCATTCATGGTGCCAACGACGATTCCCACGCTACCTTTTTGAAGTGTAAGTTTAATTTCTTTTTTTGAAATCGAATTTTGCAATTCCACTATTTTTAATTCACTTGAATTCGCAAGTGTGAGAACACTGCCATCGTCAAATTCGAGAGTCGCATCACTTTCACTTGAAGTTCGCACACTTTCACCAGCATTCAAGCTAGTCGTCTCATTCGTAATTTTCCAAGCTTGTGCTGCAGGGAGGTAGACCTCTACTTCTCCAGAAATCTCCATAAGCTCAGCTTTTCCAGAGAGTGAAAGGCTACCGCCTTCTTCATTTTCCACTAATCCCCACATGCGAACGGAGAGGACGGCGATGATTCCGATGGAAAGAATTATCAGAAACGGGAGGAAATAGTCTTTGAAACTTCGTGCGGGAGGGGTTGGATTCATGGTAGGGAGGGTGATTTGAAAATAAATAATGAAATTACAATGAAGAATTTAGCAAAAAAGAGGAGTAATTTTCAACAATCCGAGCAAAGTTGATAAGGGAGGTAGGGTTAATAAAGTTAATAAAGTGAAGTAATCTCGTGGGCAAAGTTTAAAGTTTTTCAGGATTTAAAGCTTTTTCATTGTCATTTTATCAATCCTAGAAACTTCATTAGCCTTAGAAATTTTTCAGATAGATGCAAAAAAACCACTAAATATTTAAGTGGTTTTTTTGTTTTTTTGTTTTTTTACGGTTTATTTTTGTGTTTGGCTCTTCCGAAAATACGGAAGGGAATTTTTATTTTTTGTTTTTGTAACTTTTAATGGCTTTGAGAACCGCACTATTTTCGTCTAGGTTTTCGGTTGTCAAAATGCGTTCATGATTAATCGTAAGTAAGCCACCTTCTGAATCTGCTCTTTTCCCGCGTTTTACAAGTGTCTTTTTCGTGTCATCTAGGAAATAAAAAATGTCGCTAATTGTGACAGAACCATCTTTTGTTCCCATAACTTTACCGAAGTAAGTTTCACCAGTATCGAGACGAATTGCCTGATACGTCGAGGTGTCGATGCTGCCAATCACAGAGCTACGAATATTGTCTGCATTTAGGAAGACAGTAGCGAGAGCGATTGTAGCCACTACACTGATTGCTGCTACAAATTCTTTCCTGTAGTGTGAGAGTTTATTTTTGGTGAGATGAGACATTTTTTGAGAGTTAATTTAGGCTCAAAGCATTGAAGACTCGAAACCTAAATCATGTTATCTTATCAAAAGACCACTGGCAAGTCAAATTAAGGGAATTGACGAATACTTGATCTAGGGTTATGGGGAAAATGGTAAAATACTGGCAAATTTTAAATTTCGAATTTTAAAACTTAAAAATTGTATGAAAACCTTGGCTGAAAAAATAATCGAAAAGAATTTGGTTTCTGGAAAAGCGATTCCCGGTGAATTTGTGAAAATTCGAATTGATCGCTTGCTTTGTCATGAAGTTACGACCCCGCCTGCGATTGAAATGTTGGAAAAACGTGGAATTACAGATGTTTTCGATGCGGAAAAAATTGTGGTTACGCCTGATCATTTCATTCCTGCCAAAGATGAAAAATCAGCGGCACTGGCAAAAAAGCTGGATGAATGGGTTAAGAAGGCTGGAATCAAAAATTATTATCCGGTTGGCAGACACGGTGTTTGCCACACGATTTTCCTCGAGCAAGGTCACATCGGACCAGGAATGGTTGCGATTGCGGGGGATTCCCACACCTGCACCCACGGGGTGGTCGGAGCTTTGAGCTTCGGAGTTGGTACGACTGATGTTGCTTACGCAATTGCAAAAGGAGAGGTCTGGCTGGAAGTACCCAAAACGATTCGCGTAATTCTGAAAGGAAAACTGCCTGAAGGAGTTTTGTCGAAAGATGCAATGCTGAAGGTGGCTCAGACTTTGGGTGTAGATGGAGCTACGAATCGCGTTATCGAATTCAGCGGAGAGCTTATCGATTTTCTCGAGGTGGAGGATCGTGTGGTTTTTTCAAACATGGCTGTGGAGGTCGGAGCTACTTGTGGTTTGATAAATCCGGATGAAAAAACGATTGAGTATGTGAAGGCACGGGGACTGAAGGATTTCGAAGTTTTGCGATCAGATGAAGATGCAGAATTTGAAAAAACTATTGAAGTGGATGTTTCTGAATTGGAACCACAGGTGGCTTATCCTCATCTTCCTTCAAATGCTAAATCAATTTCTGAAGCGAAGAAGGATTCGATCAAAATTGACCAAGCTTATTTGGGTAGCTGTACGAATGGAAGAATTCAGGATTTGCGTGAGGCTTGCAAAGTTTTGGAAGGAAAAAAGATTGCGGATGGTGTGCGAATGATTGTGGTGCCTGCAACTACGGATATTTGGAAACAGGCGGATGCGGAGGGTTTGTTTAAAATTTTCACAGAGGCTGGTGCGACGGTTTCGACTCCGACTTGTGGGGCTTGTCTGGGTGGTCACATGGGGGTTTTGGCTGCTGGCGAAAAAGCGATTGCTTCTACAAATCGGAATTTTGTGGGTAGGATGGGTTCGAAGAAATCTGAGGTTTATTTGGCTGGTCCGAGGATTGTGGCGACTTCGGCGGTGGCAGGATTTATTAGTGATTGATGTTTTGAGCTTTGTGTCCGAATCAGAAGATTTTTTTAATGCCGTATTTATTCACAGCCAAATTCTTCGCTCGATATTTTTATTGAGCCTTTTTTATTACGCAAAAAATCAACCCTTTCAGTCACCGCCAATCATAATCACTCTTTAATCAAAGATTAAGTCAATGTAGACTACCATCCATGAAAAGCAAAGAAGTCATCCGCACCGCATGGAACCTCACAAATTCAACCAAAGGTCTGCTATGGTTCGGCATAATCCCCGCATTTTTTTCCACATTAATCGGAATAGCCTATTTCTCCTACCAATTTTTCGCATTCAGAGCCTCACCATTCTTCGGCGACAAACACCTCAACTTCATAAAAATTGAGTCCTTAGTTTACGATTTTGTCAGCAACCACTCCACACTTTCGATTTTTTTAATCGTCACAGCAGTAATAATCGGCATCTTTTATTTCCTCCTTCCGCCACTTTGCGAAGGAGGCATCATTGGTTTGACCTCCGCCATTTGGAAGAAAAAAGAAGATGTCAAAGCAAGCGATGGAATCACAATTGGCGTGCATCATTTTTTGAAAATGTTTGAATTCCAACTCGCAGTTGGCGCATTCAGTTTTTTCGAATTCCTCACCATCACCTCCCTCACACTTCGCAAGCTCGGAATGTCTTCATGGTTGATGTTCCTTCTTGGTTTTTTATTTTTAATTTCCTTTATTTTTAGCTTCCTCTTTATTTACACACAAAATTTTATCGTCCTAGAGAATCGCGACATCACCGCTTCCCTCATGGGCAGCGCGAAATCAGTCGTAAGTAATTTAGGCAAAACACTTTTGATGTGGCTTTTAATGCTCTTGATCTCAATTCGTGTGGTAATTAACGTGGTTCTAGTATTTCTCATTCCTACCCTTGTTGCCTTCGTTGCAAACTTTTTCGTAAGCACGGTCGCACTTACTATCGGAATAATTCTTGCTCTTCTGGTAGGACTTATTATGATTTTGCTCGCAACCTACCTCGCAGGAGTGCTACATGTCTTCACGACCGTAGCCTGGACTCTTACTTTTTTAAACTTAGATCACCATAGAGCGGAGAAGCTCTTGGGCTGAATTTTAAATTCATAGAAATAAGCTTAAAAATAGTATTAATTATGTCACGTCATTTACCTTATTACCTTCAGAAACCTTACTTTCCTTATCAACCTGTCCGCAGGACATTAAGCTTGTTTCTCCTCTCCCAAACTTCTAAACTCTCGCTCGCAGAAAAATTTTTAAATTCAGCCACTTGTTAAAAAAAATATCCACATTTGTTCGTTGGGGCTTAGTTGTTCTCGGAATTTACATTGTTTTTCAGCTCGTCTCGGGTTTTTACGCAATAGTGAGTGGGAGCAGCATCACCGATTTGATTTGGGTACTCGCTGGAGACCTGCATCAAGATCGTGAAAATCGCACAAACTTTCTTTTTCTCGGCTTGGGTGGTGAGAATCACGATGGTGGGGAACTGACAGATACTATTTTGGTTGCAAGCTACCATCATGATTTAAACACGCTTTCGATGCTTTCGATTCCGCGTGATTTTTGGACGAAGACAGAAGATGGTTATGGAATGCGCATTAATAAAGTTTACGAATACGAAAAAGAAAGACTAGGGGATAGTGAGATCGCGCTAGAAAATGTAAGTAAAGCTGTGAGCGGAATTGCAAATTTACCAATTCATTATTACACCAAAATTGATTTCGAAGGATTTGTAGATTTGATCGACGCCTTGGATGGGGTGAAAGTTTTGGTGGAAGATTCGATTGATGATTCACATTACCCTTGTCAGGATTTGATCAATTACTGTCCGTTTGAGATTAGGGCAGGGATGCAAACGATGGACGGAGAGACTGCTTTGAAATTTGCGAGAAGTCGAAAAACAACCTCTGATTTTGATCGAGCAGAACGACAGCAAAAAATAATTGAGGCGATTCGTGAGAAAGCTTTAAAAAAAGATTTGCTGACAAATCCAAAAAAGTTGCGAAAAATCTGGAATATTTTCCAGGAAAGAATTGAGACAAATCTTCGTTTTCGCGAGATACTGATGCTCGGAAAAACCGCGGACGAATTCAATAAAAACAATCTCTCGATGATGGTTCTAAATAATGAAGCTAATTTTCGCGGAGGGGTTCTCTATTCTCCGAAGCGTGAAGACTACAATGGAGCAGCGGTTCTTTTACCGATCGGTGATGATTACCAAAAAATTCACGCAATCACAAACATTATTTTTTCACATCCACAGGTGGCGGTCGAAGAATTGGCGATCGAGGTACTGAATGGGACTGGTAATTTGCGAGTGGCGGAGAAGGCGGCTTACGCGCTGAATCGTTACGGATTGAATTCTGCAAGGATTAATAATTATCCGAATGATACTTTGGAGAAAACCACGATTTACATTTACGATGAGCTGGCGAGAGAAACTGCCGAGATTTTGCAGGGCTTTACAGGTGGAAAAGTCGAGTTTGGTCCGGTGGAGTTGCGAAAGCGCGGTTTTGATTTGACTTTGGTTTTGGGTGAGGATTGGGAGGGGATTGAGTAGATTGGTTCGGGGTTCCAAATCCCTGCTCTATTTCCCACCAAAGATTAAGAAGCACCAGCTTCGCCGCCCCTTTCGAAAAGGGGCAGAACCTCTGACTTGTTTGATTGCGAGAGGGCAACAGAGGGGATTTGGTTCAAAATTCGTTATTTCGTGAGTTGACTTTTCACAATTTCTAATTTTCTTCCACGCTCCATCATGATAATCCTTCAATCAAGAAAATCATGGTTCAGACAAATTCAGAAAAATATTTTGAAAAAAATCCTCCTCATCCTCGCCCTCCCAATCCTGCTTTTCGCCTGCAGCAGTTTTGATATCTCCACACTTGAAGTCGAAATTCCTCAAAACGCGAACTCTGAAAGTTTTAATTCACCACTTCTCTTAACCTCAGATTTCAACTCTCTCTTCGTAAAATTTCAAACCCAAGGACAGGGAGAAGTCGAATTTGACGCGTGGTTTCGAGAAACTTCATCCGACAAAGCTCTTCAGGAAAAATCAATCGAAATAGAATGCGAGAACTCTGTTTGCACAGGATTTACAGTTGTTCCACTTTCCGATGCCTACAAATTTCAGATTGAGATGAAAGGCGAAAGTGGATTTCAGGTCAATAACTTCGAGATCGAAACGAAAAACATCTCCACTCAAAATCGCTTAGCTCGTCGGATGATGGATATCATTCCCACAGCTTTTGCCCAAATCAACGAGTTGGGAATTATCTCGAGGGAAGAATGGGCAGCGGATGAGAATTTTTTACTTAGAGAAGATGAAGGAAAAACCAGCACTTCAAATTCTGCTGCTGCCTCTTCTGTTCGACAAAAAAATTGTGACGAGTGGGTAAGGAACCATCCAGAGGAATTTAAAAAAGATGGAAGAAAAATTATAGTGAACGCGCAAAATCAGGAGCTGAAGTGGCCTCGTGAATATTCGAAAAAAATTCAAAAAATCGTCGTCCATTCCACCGCCACCGATGGAGAGAAGGATCTGAATGGAGATTCAAAATTTGACAAAGAAGATACCGAGGCAATGGTGCGAGCGATTTATTATTTTCACGCGAAGTGGCGTGGGTGGGGAGATATTGGTTACCATTACTTGATCGATGCTTTTGGCAATGTTTATGAAGGGAGAAGTGGGGGAGACTTCGTGATCGGAGCTCATGCGTTTTGTGGAAATACTGGCAGCATCGGCATTTCCTTCATCGGAGATTACGCGAATAAATTACCCTCAGATGCCGCGCTAAATTCTGGCGTCAAGCTTCTCGGCGAACTGGCGAATCTTTATGAGATCGAACTGGATCAGTTTTCCGATTGGCATGGCAAAAATTTCCGCAACCTCATCGGTCACCGTGATGTGGTCGCGACCCAGTGTCCCGGAGACTCCCTTTACTCTTACATTTCCGATCTAGCTGTCGCTGGCATGAATTATGCGAAAGGAAATAAAATATCAGATGCGGATTATGATTTCCGAATTCTGGCGAAAGATTCTCCTTTGTATCTCAAGCCTTTTGAAGAAAGAGTCGCAAATTTCGAGCTGAAAAATACGGGCAGAAAGGCGTGGGAAACCGGCAGCAAAATTCGTGTTGCGCTTGGAGAAATGCGAAGAAATAAGTCGGGTGTGCTGATTTCCGAAGGAGGTGAATTCGCCGTCGAACTGGGTTCTCGTGTGGATGCAGGAGCCACCGCAAATCTCAAAATTCCTCTCCGAGCCGCGGCGAATCCCGGTAGATATCGTTTTGGCTTGATCCCAAATTTCGGAGCTGAGGATTTACGAAAGTTTTATCTGGTGGTGAATGTCTTGTCTCCCGAGAAACTCGATTACGAGTTGCTCGAAGTGCAGCATCCACCACAGCCTTTCGCTCCAAGGTCGGAGGCAGAAGCATGGGTAAAGCTGCGCAATAAATCTGATTTTATTTGGAAAGCTTCAGGCGAAAATAGAATGATTTTGCAAACTGTCGGTGGAGAAATTTCACCTTTTACCAATTCTGCAATTGTGGGTTATCTCGAGGAAGACACTCTGTCTGGTGGAGTCGGGAAATTCAAAATGCTCCTCACAGCTCCTGCAAAAGCCTCTCGCTATTATCTGGAATTCCAACCTGCTGCGCGAGGCGGTCTGCAGCTTCCTGATTACGGAATGAAGTTTCACATCTCGGTGCGAGAGCCGCGTTTTTCCGGAGACATCATTGCGAAATCGAGTGGAAAAGAACTTCGTTTCGAACCGGGTGAAACGAAAAAACTTTTTCTCGAATTTCGCAACACCTCGCAAGTTGACTGGAGCCCAGATCATTTCGAATTGGCGATTCTCAAAAACGAGGGGGTGAAGATTAATCAAAGAAACTTAAAACTTCCTCAGGAGGTGGGAAAAAATGCAAATGTGAGAATTGAATTTGAAGCAACTGCGTCAGTTAACGCAGGAAAATATCTCTTCACGCTGCAGCCCAAATGGCAAAATGGAAAAGTGAAGCAAATGCAATCGATTGATTTTCTGATCGAAGTAAATTATCCACGGCTAACTGGGAAATTCATTTCTCAGCCCGAGACTTTTTATCTCAGTGATTCGGAAGAGGCAGGAGTCAGCTTGAAGCTGGAAAATACAGGAAACGTCGTGTGGAATTCGCGCGATGTGATTTTGCAAACTCTCCCTGCGAAGGCTTCTTTATTCGCTTCTAAAAACTGGATTTCTCCTTTGCAACCTGCGAAATTAAAGGAGGAAATTGTCAAACCGGGAGAAATAGGAAGTTTCGAATTCACAATTCGCAAAAATTCAAAAGCTTCTCATGAAATTCAAACGCTAGTTCCGATGGTCAGAGGTCTGGGCAGAATCCGAGGAAGAAGCGTAAAGTTGAAAGTTGAAAGTAAAAAGTTCGAAGTTCAAAGTGACGAGAGTGAAAATGATGAAAAGCAAGATTCACAAATTTCAGCTGAAGAAATCCAAGATTCTTCGCCAAAGGCAAATCAGCCTGTGGCTGAAGAGTCCAAAGTCGAAAGCTCAATTACCCCGATCAGAATAAAACTTGGTTTTGTATCTCCACG
>Ga0307989_1001181_pt1 | contig 14660 bp, 15 predicted proteins | sample EllFjometagen185_FD_203164 | JGI IMG/M metagenome (GOLD analysis project Ga0307989, IMG submission 203164) | Marine microbial communities from Ellis Fjord, Antarctic Ocean - #185 | ecosystem: Environmental > Aquatic > Marine > Unclassified | place: Southern Ocean | collected 2014-10-08
TTATAGGGTCCCCATTATTCTCAATTAATCTTTTTATAATAATAAACTGTTTTATCTTTGTGCTCAAAAGCCATGTTTTCATAATTATCAAAGATTTTCTTATATTTTTTATCACTTGTTAATAACCGTTTTGTATTACTTATAACTAACATTCCATCCTTTTTTAGAATTCTATTTATTTCATAATGTAGTTTCTTTTTATCTCGAATCATATCATATGAATTAAAGATAAACACTATATCTGTTGAGATATCTTGTAAGCCCGAATCAAGACTGCTAGTTAGAACAGTTTTGATATTATCAATGTTGTTTATTGCCATTAAATCTTTTACACTTTTAATAGCCAAAGGATGAATGTCTAAAGCTGTTACAAAACCTTTTTCACCTGTTGCTATTGCCATCAATAAGGATAAATGGCCAGGACCGCATCCAATATCTAATAAGGTATCTCCTTTTTTAACAATTCCTGAATTCAGTATTTTTATTTCCTTTTCAAGTCTTATAGGAGTGTGTCTGTTATACATGAATTTTGCAATAAAATTTGGAACAGGTCTATCTTTAAACATAATAATCACTACCTTTCAAGATTAATTAATAGTTTTTTAACTGTTTATATCATAATTGTATACCCATTTAGATATTTAGTCAAAAATATATATCAATAATCATAATTTGATTATTGATATAATTATAAAGAAAAAAAGCAAAATTAATCGCTTTTTTATTTATAAAAATCTTGATACCTTATAAGCCATGTTTTGTACCTAATTAAAGGCGGCAACCATTTATCTACGTATAAATACGTCTCCTCATCAGTTGAATTACCGATTTGAAGTGCCCCTACCATAGTTTGGGTTTCTAGCTTGCGGGGTTTACCCGTTCCACCTTGATAGTTTCCTACCAAGTTCGTCTCTGTGGCACTTTTAAAGATAATAACACCATTTAACAGGTGTATTCTCAGCCGTCACTTACGTGCATAAAGTTATTGTTTCCTCTATCACAATCACTACAAGCATCTCAGCTTGTGCTAGCATGGACTTTCCTAACGTCTCCGCTCGGTTGCCCGGGTATCAATCTAATTATCCTAGTTCTTCTTCTAAAATTTCTTCTATAGCTTCAATACAAGTCCCGCAGGATACTCCTGCCATAGTTGCATCTCCGATTTTTTCTATTGTATCTGCACCTTGTTCAATAACATCCAGAATATCTCCGTATGTAACTTGTTCACAATGACAAATAATATCATGTTTATCCCTCATAGTTATCCCCTTTTAAAAGCGTTATTGTATTACTTTTCTTCAGTTTTTACTTCAACTTCAGGTTTAACTTCAGGTTTAACTTCAGGTTTTTTGTAAACAACAGGTTTTGGTTTAGGTAAAGTATCTTTTCTAGATAAATCTACTCTTCCTTTATCATCAATACCAATAACTTTAACAGAAATGATATCTCCCATTTTAACTATGTCTTCAGTTCTGTTAACTCTTTCATGAGCTAATTTACTAATGTGGCACAATCCATCTGTACCTTTCCATAATTCAACAAAACATCCGAATTTTTCAATTCTAACAACTTTACCGTTGTAAACTTCACCAACTTTTGCAACTCTAATAATTTGTTCAATGATTTTAATTGCTTTATCAATGTCTTCGTTATTAGTATGCATAATTGTAACACTACCATCTTGTTCAATGTCGATTTTAACATCATTACATTGTTCAATAATTTTGGTGATTTGTTTCCCACCAGGTCCGATAACATCTCTGATTTTATCTGGATCAATGTTCAATAATCTAACTTTAGGTGCATGTTTACTAACTTCAGCACGTCCTGCAGCTATTATATTGTTCATGTTTTCTAAGATTTGTAATCTAGCTATTTTAGCTTGTTCTAAAGCTTCAGTCATAATTTGAGGTGTAATACCATCAATTTTGATATCCATTTGAAGTGCAGTAATACCATCTTTAGTACCTGCTACTTTAAAGTCCATATCTCCATTGTGATCTTCCATACCTTGGATATCTGTAAGAATAGAATAATTCTCACCTTCCATAATTAATCCCATTGCAATTCCTGCAACTGGTGCTTTAATTGGAACACCTGCAGCCATCATACTCATTGAACCAGCACAAATTGTAGCTTGTGAACTAGATCCATTACTTTCAAGTATTTCAGATACTACTCTTACAGTATAAGGGAATTCTTCAGAACTAGGCATTACTTGTTTCAATGCTCTTTCACCTAACATACCATGTCCAATTTCTCTACGTCCAGCTCCCATATATCTTCCTGTTTCACCAACACTATATGGTGGGAAGTTATAATGTAGCATAAATGTTTTGAATGTTTTTTCAGCAATACCATCAACAATTTTATGTTCTCTTAAACTACCTAAAGTAGTTAAAGCTAACGCTTGTGTTTGACCTCTTGTAAACATTGCAGAACCATGTGTTCTTTCGAATATATCAATTTTTGATTCAAGTGGTCTAAGTTCTGCTAATCCACGTCCGTCAGGTCTCACTTTATCTTCACTAATCAATCTTCTTAATTCATCTCTAACGATGTCATGACATACACTTCCAACGTTCCCTGTTAACATTTTAAGATCGTCTTTGTCTAAATCAGCATTGTCTTGTACAAATTTGTCAATTGCTTTATCAGTAACTTCTGAAATAGCTTCTTCTCTAGTTGCTTTTTCTTCAATTCTTACAGCTAAAACTAGTTCTTCTTTGATAAAACTTTCAACTTCTTTAAATAAATCAGCAGGTACTACTTTGTAATCATATACTTGTTTTTCTTTACCTACTTCGGCAATTATTTCCTCTTGGAATGCTACAATTTTCTTAATCCATTCATGTCCAAAAGCAATTGCATCTAACATATCTTGTTCTTTAACAATTTTAGCACTAGATTCAACCATGTTAATAGCAAATTTAGTTCCGGCAACTATTAATTCAATATCTGACAACTCTTGTTGTTCTACAGTAGGGTTAACAATTAATTCTCCGTTTACTCTACCTACATTTACTGCTGCAATAGGTCCGTTAAATGGAATTTGACTAATTCCAAGGACAATACTACTACCAATCATTGCAGTCATTTCAGGACTTCTGTCTTGATTACCACTCATTACTTGATTGATAACTTGAATCTCATTTCTAAACCCATCAGGGAATAGAGGTCTTAAAGGGCGATCGATTAATCTTGAAGTTAGTGTTTCATTATCACTAGGTCTTCCTTCTCTTTTTAAGAACCCTCCAGGTATCTTACCACCCGCATACATTTTTTCTTGATAAATCACCATTAATGGGAAAAAGTTCATTGGAACTGGTTTTTTAGAGATTGCAACAACACTTAATAATGCTGTATCATCGTATCTTACGATTGCTGCTCCAGCTGCTTGTTTAGCAACTTCACCAATTTCTACTACTAATTTTCTTCCATCAAAATCCATCTCGAATATTCTTACGTCAGTCATATTCATTTCCTCTTTTCTTCTTTCTTTTTTCCAATTTATTATAGTATCATAAATTCATCAAAATTGAAAGATATTTACTATATATATATATGAAAAAGAAAAAAGCAAAATTAATTGCTTTTAGGTTTTGATATATTTTATGAACATTTTAATTATACTATTTAAGAAGTTTATAGGGTAGTCAGGATCTTCCTCGTGTAAGGAACCATTTCTAGTACTTAACATTTGTGTTGTAGATGTCATAACTCGAGAAATAAAGTTATACATACCTAACCCATTAAATTCAGGATTTATTGTTCCATCTTGTATCCCTTCATTGAAAACTATTATAAATCTTTTTTTAAAACTACAAATAGTTTCTTGAGATGAGTTGTCAGACAATGCTACTTCTTCATTAGAATAATAACAGTCAAAATCTTTCGCAAACTTTATAAATGCGTTATGCTTTATAAATAAATACTGGAATATGTTTAACGACATTTCTACTTTTTGTAGTCCAGTATCTTTTTTAGATATTGTTACGCTATAATTATCATCAAAAAAATTAGTATGACTTTGCCAATAACTAACAGAGACCTTCTTGATTAGGTCGTCTTTGTCTTTAAAGTATCTGTATATAGAAGCTTCACCAACATTAGCTCTTTTAGCTATAACTATCAATTTAGAATTTTTGATTCCTTTTTCGTTAAATTCTATTTTTGCAGCTTCAATTACTCTTTCGATTCTTTCATTTTTAAGTTGGCTTATTTCATTTAGATAGTTTTCTTTTAAATTCATAAAACACCCCCTTATATTTCTATTATAGTACCAATAGTTTATTTTATAAAGTATTTTATTATTTTGCTTATAGTATATACAAAAATACATTTCATTTTTTTAGATATTATATCACCAATATTTGGTGTACAAAAATTTAACTGTTTACTTGGTTCAAATGCTAGGAAACTTTTAAGTGAGCTTCCTCTATATTTTTCTATTCAAATGTAATAGTATATATTTTGCTTTACTTACTTTAATGACTTAATAGTCAAAACTTATGAGGATAATTGGTTCGAATATTCAAATACATTCTACTGTTTTTAGACAAATAAAAAAAGTGCTTTTCAGCACTTTTTATTGTTATCTTCTTAATCCTAATTTTTCAATTAAATCGCGGTATCTTTGAACATCTGTTTTAGCTAAATATTTAAGTAAGTTTCTTCTGTGTCCAACTTTTTTAAGTAATCCACGTCTTGAATGATGATCATGGATATGAATTTGCAAGTGATCATTTAACTCTAAAATTTCTTTAGTTAAAAGTGCAACTTGAACTTCAGGACTTCCAGTATCTCCGTCTTTACGTGCGTATTCAGTAACTACTGCTTTTTTTGCTTCTGTTGATAATGCCATAATTTGTTCCTCCTTATATTTTTTCTTACCTATTTCCTAGTAAATCGTTAGAGTATCGATTAACAAAGAATTAGGCGCGTTTATAATTATATCATAGTAATATAGATAATCAAGTATTATTCTTTCAATTTTCTGAAAATATTCAAACTATCTATTTTATCATGATCAATTTTACTTATTAACGACTCCACTGAGGTGAATTTAATCTCATCTCGTAGTCTTTTAATGAATTTAACTTCGATAATTTCACCATAAATATCTTCATCAAAGTTAAAGATATTTGACTCAACACTTAAATCAACATTACAGTTTAATGTTGGATTATGTCCAACACTACTCATCGATTCATACCATATCCCTTTTACTTTAGTATATGTAACATAAACTCCTCTTTTAGGAATTAAATAGTCTCCAGTGTTCACATTTGCTGTAGGATACCCAATCATCCTACCTTTCTTAGCTCCATGAACTACTTCACCTTTAATACTATAGTAATCTCCTAGAACTTCTTTAACCTGATTTATTTGACCAGATTTAATTAAGTCTCTAATATGAGTGCTTCCTACCTTATAACCTTCAAATGTAACTTCATTTAATACAATAGTTTTAAATCTTGAATCAGTTAGGAGTGTTTTTACATTTCCACTTCCTCTAACTCCGAATTTAAAATCGAACCCACATACAATAGTATGTATATCTTTTAAGTAAGATTCAATAAATTCTAGTGGATCTAAAGAAGCTTTTTCTTTTGTAAACTCAATTACATATATGTAATCTAAATCAAATTCCTTAAAGATTTCTATCTTCTTTTCCAATGGAGTTAAGTATAGGTACTCTAGATTAAACAAAATACTCTTTGGATGAACATCGAAAGTTATAATAGCTTTTTCGAGGTTCTTTTTATTTCCGATTTCAATTGTTTTATTAATTAACTCTTTATGAGCTAGATGAACACCATCAAAAAAGCCTATAGCTGCTACGGTGTTTGCTTTGACTCTTGTTCCATTCAATTTAATTATTTCCATATTATTTAACCTCTTTTGGATAAACGTTAACTGCAATCATTTTTTCTAAACTAGGATGTTTATCATAGATTGCGAGTAATGTTCCATCACTTTCAATAATCTTTGTTAAAGTGTGCTTTTTAAAATATCTTAGACTTATCGCCATTCCGTTTTTAATATGATGACTAAACTCGTCCTGAATAACCAATGTTTCTAAACTACTCAATGCTTCATTTAATGATATTACATTATAATCACCATTTTGTATTTCATCTAATGTGTAACTATCTTTAATATCAAACTTACCAGCTTTTAATCTTCTAAGATCATAATTATGTGCTGGATATCCAAGTAATCTACCTATATCATACGATAATGTTCTAACATATAGTCCTTTTGAACTATGCACTATATAATCAAAATAAGCTAATCCGTCCTCATATATAATATCACTTTTTCTTTTTATGTCGAAGATATCGATATCTCTCGAAGGTATATCGTCAATTACAATACCCTGTCTTGCATATTCATATAATCTTTTTCCTTTATATTTAATCGCAGAATACATTGGAGGAGTTTGTGTATAGGTACCTAAAAACGACTTAATTACGTCATCTACTCCTTTTAATTTATCTACATCTAATTTATCTATTACAGTTCCAGTTTTATCTAAAGTATCAGTTGATATACCAATACATACTCTTGCGAGGTATATCTTTTCATCATTATTTAAATACTTCATTATCTTAGTACCATTATTAACTCCCACAACTAAAACCCCAGTCGCATCAGGATCTAATGTTCCTGTATGACCAAGTTTTCTTGTTTTCAAGATTCCTCTTAAAACATTAATAACGTCGTGACTTGTAAAATCTTTAGGTTTATCTACTAATAAAATACCATTCATATTATCACCACAATAATTATACATTAAAGCAAAAAAAAAACCAAGAATTTACTTGGTTATTTTTTATGCGTTTCTTGCCCATTCAACTAAAGCGTCTTTAGGCATGAATCCAGCTCTTTGAGCTACCGTTTTTCCTTCTTTAAGAATGAATAACGCCGGGATTCCTTTAACTGCATATTGGTTAGCAAGTTCCATGTTTTCATCTACGTTTACTTTTACTACATGAATGTCAGAATTTTCTTCTGCAATTTGTTCAAGTACTGGCCCTATCATACGACAAGGTGCACACCAATCAGCATAAAAATCTAAAATTACAATTCCTTTAGCAATACTTTCTTCAAAGTTGCTAGCGTTTGCGAATACTACAGGCATATCAATTTCCTCCTTATATAAAAATACTCCTTTATTATACTTAATGAATACTTTTAAAGCAATCATTTTGCAAAACAATTATTTAAAATATACTACTGTTGCACCATTCCCGCCTTCACTACCTTCGCCGTCACGGTGAGTCTCAACTAAATTATTACTTTCTAAATAACTTTTAACTAGTTTTCTTAGAGTTAATGTCCCAAATCCATGAATAATTGTCGCGTAAGGTATATTACCTACTAAGCAATCATCGATATACTTATCTAGAGCATATTTAGCTTCCTCATATCGCATGCCTCTTAAATCAAGTTCTGGTCTTACATGCTTTTTAACTTTAGATTTCATTCTAGATTGATTGTTAATTGTCTCTTTTCGTTTTTCTATAAACTCAATTTGATCTTCACTAAATTGAGAATTCAAAGATCCCATTTTTACAATCCAGTTTCCATTCTTTTGTTTTTTAATTAATTCACCAGCTCTGTTAAACTTTAATATATTAACAATATCTCCAGGTGAATATGAAAAGTTTAGTGTTGATGAAACATCAATTTCTTCAATATACAAGTTCTTAGCTTTATATTTAAGTTCAGCAATTTCATGATCTTTAATATCTTTTCTTGATTTTAATTCTTCTAGTTGTTTGATAAGGTTAAGAGCTTCTTTTTTTGTATCCTTAATGAGTTGACTCTGTTCAATATTAATTTTCTTTTTAAGATCTATTTTTTCTTTTAATAGGTCTTTTTTTAATATCTCATTTTCTTTGACTACATCTTTTCCAGTAACAATCAATTCTTCATAGTCTCTAATTTTCTTATCTAGAGTATTTCCTTGTTTTTCTAGTTTGTTTATTAGGTCTGTAACTTCTGTTTGCGAAGTTAAAACATTTTCTTTGGCAGCATTAATAATATCCATACTTAGCCCAAGTCTTTCACTTATTAAGAGTGCATTAGATTTACCAGGTGTTCCTAGCATTAATCTATATGTTGGACTTAAACTATCTACATCAAATTCTACTGAAGCATTAATTATTTCAGGTTTATTATATGCATAAGCTTTAAGTTCTGGGTAATGAGTTGTAGCTATAACATGTACTCCTCTTATTCTAATGTAATCTAAAATACTAATCGCAAGACTTGCTCCTTCTTTTGGATCAGTTCCACTACCAAGTTCATCAAGTAGAATTAATGAGCCTACAGTTAAGTTATCGATAATATTAATTATTCTAGTCATATGTGAAGAAAAAGTAGATAAAGATTGTTCAATACTTTGTTCATCTCCTATATCAGCGAAGATATTATCAAATATTTTTGTTTTACTTTCTTCCCTTACTGGAATTAACAATCCACTTTGAACCATAATACTAAGTAATCCCATTGTTTTTAACGCAACTGTTTTACCACCTGTATTTGGACCAGTAATGATAATGATCTTTTCATCAACATCATAGGCTATTGTATTCGCAACACATTCCTCCATATCAATTAATGGATGTTTTGCTTTAATCAAGTAGATTTCATCTTCAGTTATTATAGGCATAGTACATTCGTTAGCCATTCCATATTTAGCTTTTGCAAATATTGAATCCAATATACTAATAATGTTTAGATTATTTGTTAAAGAGTAATGATAGTCAGCTACTTTAATTGTTAATTCTCTTAAAATTCTCTCGATTTCTCTAGTTTCAGATAGTTTTAATGAACTAATCTCATTATTTAGTTGGGATATACTATCAGGTTCCATAAAACAAGTTTCACCACTACCTGAGTAATCAATAATAGATCCTTTAAAGTTGTTTTTTTCACTTAATTTAACTGGTACTACGAACCGATTATTCCTAATTGTTACGATAGATTCAGTTAATTGTTTTGCGTTTCTTGACAATATTTGACCTAATTTATCTTTAATTTTATTTTGTTTAGTATTTATAGAGTTTCTAATTTTTCTTAATAAGGCTGATGCATTATCACTAACCTCACCATCATCAGTAATAACTAATTGAATTTCTTTTTTTAAATGAGGAACACTCTCTAATTTATAGAAGTACTCATCTAAACTAATATCTTCAATTTCATTGTCTTTAACTTGCTTATAAAAACGTATATTATTATTAACACCATCAATAAGTCCAATAACGTCTAAAAATTCAGATGCTCTAAGCACTGAATTTATTTTAGCTCTTTGTAATATCTCATTTAAATCTCTGATTCCACCAAATGGTGGATTAGATACTTCTTCGACGATTTTTAAAGCATGAGCTGTTTCAAATAGCTTTCTTTTAATCTCTAATTTATTGTTTGTAGGAGTAATCTCATTAACTAGTTTTTTGCCAAGTGCTGTTTCTGCTTGTTTTGTTATTAATGATTTTACTTTATCAAACTCTAATATTGCGATATCAAAATGCATATTATCACTCCTAGCAATACTATTTTATCAAATATTATGGTAAAATAATAGTACCGAGGTGATTTATTTGAACTTTGTCATGAAATTAACTAAAGAAGAGACGTTAAAACTAATCAAATTTTACCGAAATTATGCCGCAGATTCTAAAAATGAATCTGTTCTTTTCTTTGCGAAAACTGAATTTGTAACTGTTACTGTTTACTCTTCTAATAAAGCTATGTTTCAAGGTGAAGATTCGGAAGCCGAATATAAAATGTGGGTTGCAATGCTGAATTATAAAGATGATACCGTAACGAAAAAGCCTGTGAACAAGCCAAATGTTGAAAAAGCACAAGACTATTTCTTAGAATCAATAGGTACTGATGAAGTTGGTACCGGAGACTTTTTTGGTCCAGTTACAGTATGTGCGGCATACTTAGATTTTAGAAATTTAGAGTTTGTTAAGTCACTTGGGATTGATGATTCTAAAAAGCTAACAGATGAAAAAATATTAGTAATAGGAGAACAACTTGCTGATAAAATTACTTTTAGTTTATTAACGTTACATAATGATAAATTCAACGATTTAACTGAAAAAGGATATAATCTAAATAAATTAAAAGCATATTTACATAATAAAGCTATTCTTAACCTACTTACTAAATTAAATATAGAACCTCCCGTTATTATGGATCAATTCGCTGAAAAACGATTATACTATAGCTATCTAACAGATGAAGAAAATGTATATCGTGATGTTATATTTAAAACAAAAGGCGAATCTAAACATGCTTCTATTGCTATCGCAAGTATCATTGCTAGATATGCTTTCTTAAAGCATTTTGATAAAATGAGTATAGATAGTGGTTTTGACTTATTAAAAGGTGCAGGCAAAGAGGTAGATATCTTAGCGGCTAATATAATCAAAGCAAAAGGTGAATTATTTTTAAGAAATTACGCAAAAGTAAACTTTAAGACATTAACAAAAGCAAAAGATATCTTAAAAGATATGTAATAAGATATTGTATTAATACGCTTAATAATATATAATTATTTATGAAAAAGGAGATGATTTTTTGGAAAAACAATTAGAAGCAGCAATAAACGAACAGTTAAATTTCGAAATAGAATCAGCACATATTTATCTTGCAATGGCTGGTTATATTGCAACACTTGGTTTAGAAGGTTTTGAATCATGGTTCATGGTTCAATATGATGAAGAAATAGCACATGCTAGAAAATTTATCGATTACGTAAACGAACGTGGTGGAAGAGTTGAAATCAAAGGATTTGTTGATCCTGAAAACGAATTCAAATCATTATTAGACGTTTTAGAAATTTCATTAAATCATGAAAAAGAAGTGACTAGAAGAATTAATAATATAATGAGGATAGCTTATGAAATTCATGATTATGCAGCAATTAGCTTTTTACAATGGTATATTGATGAACAAGTTGAAGAGGAAGATAACTTCAGTAAACTAATAGACAAAGTTAAACTAGTAAAAAATGCTGGTTTATATCATTTAGATAAAGAAGTTGGAACTAGAGTGTTTGTACCGCTAGTATAAAAAATAACTATAAAAAAACGACGCTAGTTATAGCGTCGTTTTTTGTTTCGCTTATATTTTTTCTAAAGTGTGTACCGCGTTTTTTGTAATAACAAATGAGATAAAAAATTGCCGATAATACATAGACTACGGTTACGAATAAGTATGTAGCTTTATCAGCCTATACTCTTAAAATTCCCAATGTAGTGAACACTCCCCCACTTATCATAACTTTGTTTTGTTTGAAGAGGAAGTTTTCTTAAACGTGTTAGATAAAAAACACATTTAGATTTCTATTCTTGTACCCTTCAACTTCCAAATTCACTAAATCAAATATTTCTGTTATTTTTCTCTTCTTCAATATTATTTTGATTCAATCTCTTTTTCATTTTAATGTAATAAGGTTTTTCGTGTTTAATAAAATGATATGGTTTGTATAAGATATAAGGTACAAACAATACAATGTACATTGCCATGTTAGGCATTTCTGCAACAATAATAAGGTGAATAAATATCAACAAATATGCTAAATAAGCAAAGCGTTGGAGTTTTTTCCATTTAAACATAACTTTTGGGTTATCAATCTTTTGAAAAGACGTAACAAACAGAGGTATCATTAACAAGTATGCTGCTAGCCCAACAATATCAAATAATCCATTGTTTGCAAACTTATCAACGATGTAAAAGATCGCATGTGGCGTTAGAATGATGAATCCAATAATTGAGTAGATTGAACGGACAGAGTATAATCGTTTGTAAATTTTACTTTCGCGATTAAATACTCCTGTTATCATAACGATATAGAAAAATGCAAAACCTAGAAATCCTCTAATAATAGGTATTGAAATAGGAACATTTCTGAAGACGATTGACAAAACTCCTAGAACTGTAAAAACTGCGTATAGTACATACTTCATTTTTTGTATCTTATCAGATAGTGAGTATCCTACCCATCCGATTAAAATGATGAAAACAATTGTAATCATTTTATTTTACCCCTCTTTCGATAATTTTAATTCTTTCTTTAAATAATTCTAAACTTTCTACTTCTAACATTTTATTGTAAACACAGAAATTATAAGTAGATAGATAAACAGTCATAGCAAAATCAATCAAAGAAACTTTTTTCGCTTCGTCAAGGTGATTTGTTTCATCGTTAGTAGTTTTAAATGAGGCTAGTATCGAATAAATTCCAATTCTTTGTGAAGCGTGATAGATTGTGCCGACGAAAGATCCTATTTTTTTGGTTTGCAGATACCTAAAATAATGAGCTAAAAGAAGTTTTCTTTCTTTATGGAAATACTCTGCAATATCATATTTGAAAAGTTCTATGAGGAAATCAAATAAGTTTCCTTCAAAAACTTCAGCAAGAGTTGTCACTCTTTTTATGCGGTCAATTTGAAGTGAAGTAATGACAAGATTATAATAATCTTCCATATCTTCAAAATAGGCATAGAAAGATCCCCGAGGTATTCCCGCCAGGTTCACAACCATTTTTACGTCAATTTCTTCAAATGGATTTTTAGAAAAAAGAGCTAAACCAACTTTAATTAGTCTCTTCTGTTTTTTTTCATCAATATTATAGTAAGTAGATTTCGGCATTGTTTACCTCCTTTTTTTCATAAGGTGACATTGTGTCATTATTATACAATATTAAATCTCAAAACACAATAGATATATGATAGAAGGTATAAATCCAAAATTGAACTTTTTGTTTATTGACATATAAAAGAGTATAAATCCAAACTAAAATTTCAATCATATATTAGTTTGCATATTTTCAATATTTGATTCTCAAGATTATTTACCCAAGATTGTTCTTATGTTACCAATAAATATTTATTTGTCTAGTGTAGGCAATTATTGGAGGCCCCGAGTGGATTTACTCATAAGCATGTTTGGCTCTATCCCACACCCTACTGTTATTTTGTTGTTAACAATATATCTCTAAGAATCATGTCTGCATTGTTTAGTCAAAATACTTATATCATAGTACTTCAATACTAATAATCTGTAATGCAGAAACAAATGCCTCTCCAATAAAGATTAATTTGTTATAGATATCCGTTCTAGATATAACACCTTCAATTTTATATATTTCACCATCTCTAAAATATGTTATTGAAATTTCATTTTTAAATAGGTATGCTGCTTCTAACTTATAGTTTAGTTCTGATTCTTGATCGACACTTAAACTAGGCATTTCTTTTTTAATTCTACCCTGTAGTAAGTTTCGTATATGGTCTCCTTGTTCTAACAAGGCATTAAATGGCATCCACTTCATCATTTTGCGGTCATGATATTCATAACTATGCATTATGTCCACCTACCATCTTATTACGAGCTTGGACAGTTGAAGAACTAAGTAAACTAGAAGCACGTAATACAGTATTTTTACCATATTTGAATTTAATGTTATCGATTGAAGACTGTATTTTATGTTCTGTGATCACAGTATTCATATCTTTAAATAAGTTTAATTGAACAAAATACTCTTCTACTAAATTAGTTGTACGTATTGTAACTTTTCTAATTGGGGATCCATCATAAAACTCATCAAAGAGTTCCATACATGAATTATATATCTCAGCTTCGTTATTAGTAGGGAAAGTTAACGTTAGTTGTCTATTGAATCCACCCTTTACTTCTTTTGAATATGATATCCCTAAATTAATTGTATATGCTTTTTTATTACCAAGTCGTAGCCTCTTGGTAACTTCATCAGTCATTTCTAATATAATTTGAGATACAGTGTCTCCAAAATAATCTTTAAAAAGGGTTTGTCCCATTCCATAACTTTTTGAAACTGGCTTGTATGCCAGTTTTTCACTAATGATAGACATATCTATTCCATGACTGTGATAATAAAGTTCTGCCCCTATTACCCCATAAAACTTTACTAGTCTTTCTAAAGAGTAATGAGCCAAATCTCCAACACTATGGATTCCTAATCTATTTAGGTTACGTTCCATATTATTTCCAATACCCCACATTTTTGATAAAGGCGTGACAGTCCATAATTTTTTTGGTATGTCTGAATAATTCCATTCTGCGATAAATGTAGGTGACGTTTTACTTTCAATATCAAGGGCTAGCTTGCTCATAAGCATATTTGGTCCTATCCCACATGTTGCAGGTATTTTTGTTGTTAGTAAGATATCTCTAAGGATCATTTCAGCAATCTCTTCTGGTGTTTTTTGATAATAATTTAAATAACTGGTCAAATCAAGGAAGACCTCGTCTACTGAATATATATGCATATCTTCAAAAGAAACATAGTTAAGGTAAATTTCTATTATTCTAGTAGAGAATTCTAAGTACTTACTCATCCTAGGTTTTGCGAAGATAATTGAAGGGTCATTAGGAAGTTCATATACTCTACATCTTCCTTTAACTCCTCTCAACTTTAAATAGGGTGTAACTGCGAGAACAACACTTCCATTTGAGCGAGTTCTATCTGCGACTACCAAAGGTGTAGTAAATGGATTGAGTCCTCTTAAAGCGCATTCTACTGATGCGTAGAAGCTTTTTAAATCTATGCATATTATGTTTCTATCAATTCTATATTCATCCATTTAAGA
>Ga0307989_1001183_pt1 | contig 14656 bp, 11 predicted proteins | sample EllFjometagen185_FD_203164 | JGI IMG/M metagenome (GOLD analysis project Ga0307989, IMG submission 203164) | Marine microbial communities from Ellis Fjord, Antarctic Ocean - #185 | ecosystem: Environmental > Aquatic > Marine > Unclassified | place: Southern Ocean | collected 2014-10-08
CTCAAATCTAATATAGTAATATTTGTAATATCACCCTTTGCTAAAATTTGAACCTGATTACTTGCCGGATTCGGGAAAATTGTAAAATCTGTTTTTTCATGTTCAACAACACCTACATTTGAATCACAAGTAACAATTGCCTTCCATCCAGGAAGTGTTTCGGAAGCATCAGAATGAAAATATACAGTTAGAGCTCCTTCTTCATTATTTGCAATTAATGTTCCAGGGCTATTTGCACCACACCATTTTCCAATTAGAGGCGCATTTACATCTACACCATCAAAAATCTCCATGTAATCATAGTCGCATTGTGACTGGTTTTCAACACTAAAACTTATAAATTCCATTTTTATTGAAGAATCATCCACTTCTGGAAAAAATGTCATTACAAAATCTTCGTTATTTGAATATTCAAAATTTTCACCACCTGAATCAAGAAAAAGAGCATTACAGGTAGTAACAGTCTCATTACTCATGTTGTAGGAGTCACTTACAAGTATAAAGTCTTCAATAAGCTTGGTGTCAGAGTTTCCATCAATGTCACTTACAGTTAATGTAACATCATAAACCCCTGATTCAGCATAAGTAATTCCTGATGGATCTTCCTCAAATGATGCATCAGGATTCCCTCCTTCAAATATCCATATCCATGAAATAATATTGTTTCCCCATGAATTGTCGTAAAAATCAACACTACTCCCAGTACTAATTACGGTTTCTGAAGATGTAAAATCTGCTGTTAAGGTAGCATAGGGTATAAGTTCTACATCTAACTCAAAATCAGATTCATTTGTAATTACAACATCACTAATTGTCTGGTTAAAATAACCATAAGATGAAAAAGTTACATCATATGTTCCTGCTATCATTGGTCTGAAATAATTACCCAATGGTTGATGAGAAAAAACCCAAGTATTAAGCTCATCATGATTATTTACAAAAACTTTTGCCTCAACAGGGTTTCCTGTATTTGCATCTGTAACCAAACCAGAAAAACCAAATAATGATTGTCCCATATATTTATTAAATGAGCGGTAATTAGCTTCCCAAAATATTGGAAGTTGATTCTCAGGAGGCATTTTATCTAAAGATATTTCAAGTGTCATTTCTCTACAATTATGAAAATAGTTCATATAATCCTGACGACCACCACTTATGGAGTACCATGCTGCTCCATTTGTAATTCCATTATTATAAGGTTCGGTGAAATATCCTGCAGATCCGTATTCTTGAGCAGCACCAGCATATTCAAGACTAACATAAACCCACCAAGCATCATCAGGAGATAATTCATAGTATGTATCCCACGGATAATTAACAACTTCGGCACCACCATGAATATTACTTGACATTACAAAATTATGATCTGCAGCAAAATCCATAAAGGCAATTGTTTCTACTTGGTAGGGGTTTTCATCAGGATGAGGGCCATCTTCAGCATCAGCAAAATTTCTATTAATATCAATACCATTAGCATTACTACGTGTGGCACCATAAACCGAACTATTACCCCCGGCATAAGTACCATCAGGGTTTGCCAAAGGGTTAATCCAAATATCAACATTATTTACAAGATTAGTTACCTCTGGAATTATATTATAATTTTGTATTAAATATTCAATATATCTGAGCATAAGAATATAACCCGTAACTTCATCTCCATGCATAGTTGATGTATACATAAATTCAGGCTCATTTTCCACCATGCCAAGGTTGTTGTTAATATGAATAAATAGTATATCTCTACCCTCACCACTACTGCCAATATTAACTAGCTCGCACATATCTGGATAATCTGAGGCAAACTGATTCATAATATTAAGATATTCATCATAGCTTGGATAAAAATCCCAATCATCAGTATTTCGGAGAACACCAGCACTACCAGCTTGAGGCTTATAAAGTAACGAAGGAGGCGTTAATACTTCATAATCAATACCAAAATCAATAAATCTAGCGAATTCAGATTTATTTGCGTAAGCAATAACCTCAGTATCAACAATTTTATCAATGGAAATTATTTTAGTAAGTAGCTGAACAGTTTTATGCATGTGAGCATCATCAGCTAAATCAAATTTAAAATATAACTCTCCCCTTTCCTCTAGAGTTTGCTGTGCCAATTTAAAACTATTATTCTGTCCAAAAACAAAACCTGACAGCAATACTGCTATCATTAGAATAAGTACTTTTTTCATTTTTATTTATTTATATTTAATTACCTTGACAAGGTAACAATAAAATACGTTGTATCAATAATTATTTATTTTTATAATTATCTATTGATTGTGCTAATTTTAAATATACTTCGTGTAAAATAGGAACCATAGGTAACCTTAGTTTATTTCCAATTATGCCCATAATTTCGAGAGTAGCTTTTATACCTGCAGGATTTCCATCCACAAAAAGCAAATCAATAATATTCAACAAATTATAATGAATAATACGGGCTTTCTCATTATCACTGTTTCGTGCAAAACTTACCATCTGCGAAAACTCAAGTGGAAACGCATTAGCTACAACTGAAATTACACCTTCGGCACCCAGTGCTATCATTGGAAATGTAAGTGCATCATCACCCGAAAGTACAGAAAAATCAGCTGGCTTATTTTGAATAATATCCATAACCTGCCCTAAATCACCCGATGCTTCTTTAACAGCTATTATATTACTAAAATTGCTCGCAAGTTTCAATGTTGTTTCTGCAGATATATTTGAACTTGTTCGTCCTGGTACATTATAAATTATTATTGGAACAATACTGGTTTCGGCTATAGCTTTAAAATGCTCATAAATCCCTCTTTGGTTTGGTTTATTATAATAAGGTGCAACAGATAAAATAGCATCTATGCCCTTAAAATTAGTACTTTGTATCTCATCAACAACAGCTTTTGTGTTATTTCCTCCAATACCCATAACAATTGGTACTCTACCACCTGCTGTTTCAATTACGTGTTTCATAACACTTTCCTTTTCGTCAGAAGTAAGTGTAACTGCCTCGCTAGTAGTTCCTAAGCCAACAATAAAATCTATCTCATTTTTAATTATATTATTAAGCAAATTAGTTAAACTAATAAAATCTATCTCTCCATTTGATAAAAATGGTGTTACAATTGCTACACCTGTTCCTGTAATTTTATTGCTCATATATTTATTTTAAGATTGTTTAGATAAAAATTAAATAATTTATATTGCTCGCTGTACCTACTTGTTTTATGCTTAATAGTTAAATCGAACAAATGTACATTTTGTTCGTGAAAATTACCTGCCTTAAATTCGGCCAATAATCCGGAGATAATTTTATTACAAAACAAATCATATCCAACAGCAAAACTAATCAAAATATCAAATTTATTATTTGACAACCAATCAAGTAACCTGCCCTTAATTCCACCAAAGACATTAAAATCAGTTTGGCTAACAATATAAATATTGCTATCATCTATTTTATTTTCTTCAATATCAAAATCGCAATACGCTAATACTGAGGTAGTTTTATTGGCTATATTTGATTTTTTAAGAAAATCAATAATCAAATTAAGATCCTTAGTAGATGCGCAATTAAAAAAAAAGACGATTTGATCTGTAGAAACATTAACAGCTTTTCCCGATGGTATCTTTTCAGAAAGTAGTTTTCTAGTTAATACAATTTCAGCAATTTGCTTTTTTATGTTATAGATAATGCTCAATATATATTTGTCATTTTGGTAGTGTGCAAAATTATAAAGAAAATGAATGAACATTTCATCCACAATAGATTTATTTTGATTCTATTTAGAAATCTGTAATTTTGTGGCAAGTTATATATAAAGCTAGCATAATATCGAACATACTTATTATTTATAAAAAATGAAAAAAACATTTAGCACGTTACTACTATCTTTACTGATAGTGCAAGGCATTTTTCTTCATGCTCAAACAAACAATAAGATGTCAATTGAAATTGCCAAAGCATTTCAAAACGGAACTCGTTCAAACAATGGTATGCCTGGACCAAATTATTGGCAAAATTATTCTAGTTATACTATAAATGCTGAACTTATTGTAGAAGAAAGTAAGTTACTAGGAAGCGAATCAATAGTTTATTACAATAATAGCCCCGATACGATTAAAATGATTGTTGTTAGATTATATCCTGATTTTTATAAAAAGGGAAACCCTCGCTCATGGCCAATTGGTGAAGATGATTTAACCGATGGTACAACCATTAATAGTTTAGTTATAAATGGTAATGTTTATGATTTAACCAACAAAAAAACAGTAACTCGAACTGCTACTAACATGTTTATTAATCTTAGTAATTATTTAAATCCAAACGATTCGATTAATATAGATATTGATTGGGAATTTTACATTCCTAAAAAGCGATGGGTACGTATGGGTAACTATGGAAACAATAGACTATTTATTGCATACTGGTATCCTCAAATTGCTGTTTATGATGATATTGATGGTTGGGATAAAATTGAATACTTTGGAACTGTAGAGTACTATAACGACCTTAATAAATTTAATGTAAGCATAAAAACACCTCCTAAATTTATGGTATGGGCCACAGGCGATTTAATTAATATGGATAAACTATATACCAATAATGTAATAGATAATTATAAAAAAGCTATCAGTACAAACGAAATAATAAATATTTTCACAATATCAGATATTAAAAATAATACTGTATTGAAAAATAATAGGTCTAATGAATGGCATTTTATTGCCAACAATGTTCCAGACTTTACTTTTGGAGTTTCAAAATTATCAAACTGGGATGGTACTTCTGTAATTGCTGATTATAATACAGGACGCCGAGTATTTATTGATGCAGTTTACCCCGATTCAGTCGAATCTTTTGATGAGGGAGCTTTTTTTGCCCGAGAAAGTGTTAAATTTTTGGTTGATAGCTTACCAGGATACCCATTTCCATATTCGCATATTACATCATTTTGTAATGGTAGAAAAGGTGGAGGCATGGAGTCTCCAATGATGGTTAATGAAGGAGATCCATCTGATAGAGGGCAAGCTATTGGTCTTATTTTTCATGAAATATCTCATACATATTTCCCATTTTACATGGGAACAAATGAGCGTAAGTATGCCTGGATGGATGAAGGATGGGCTGCATGGTTAACTTATGGTATATTGGCACAAATGGACCCAAGCTATAATTATTTTGAAAGAATAACCACTAGTTTTGAAAATCTAAGTGGCAAAGAAAAAGAAGTTCCTCTTATGTATCCTTCTTATCAAATAGCAGACTACAGTGCATATCGAGTTCATGCATATAACCGTTCAGCAATGGCATATGCTTTCTTGCGTAATACGCTGGGTGATAGCACCTTTAAGGTTGCACTCCATGTTTTTATGGATCGTTGGAACCAGAAACACCCCATTCCATACGATTTTTTTAATACATTTGAGGATGTTTCGGGGCAGGATCTTAGCTGGTATATTCAACCATGGTTTTTTAGTAGGGCTTACGCAGATTTGGGAATAAAAAAGGTAACTCTTGACAATAAAATTGTAATAGAAAACAATGGTGGGCTACCTCTTCCAATAGTTATTACATGCTATTACAATGATGGAACAGAAAAGGACTACATTAGAAATACTTCAGTTTGGAGAACAGGAGATAATGCAGTCATAATTCAAGCTGATACTTTAAAAACGATAAAAAAAGTTGTTCTTGGAAACAAAAATATTCCTGATATATTAAACAAAAATAACGAAATTACTATTGAATAGAAGTGCAACCCATTTTGTACTTTCTTTGTCAGAATAAAACAATATAATAAATAATAATAATTATGAAGCGAAATTTACTAATAATACTAATAATTGGAGTTGTTTTTAACTCATTTTCTCAGATAGCACCTGATAAATATTACATACAATTTACCGATAAAGATGGGTCGCAATACTCAATTGATAATCCGAGTGAATTTTTAACACAACGAGCCATAGAGCGTAGAATACGACAAGGAATTGAAATTGTTGAAAACGATATCCCAGTTAATGCTAATTACCTGCAAGGTGTGGCTGATATTGGTATTGATTTACTCAACGCTACTAAGTGGCTAAATGGAGTAACAGTATACACAACAAACCCTGCCCTAATTGAACAAATTGAAGCCCTACCCTATGTTAGTGGATCTGTGAAATTTAATTATTCTAAAAATTATAACAATAATAAATTTAAGAATGTTATTTCTGAGCCTTTAAACACAAATACGGATAATCGAGGAGATAAATCTATGCAATCCATGGATTATGGGGATGCTTTTGGGCAAATTGATCAATTAAATGGAATTATTTTGCATGATGCAGGGTTTCAAGGTGAAGGTATGGTAATTGCGGTATTAGATGCTGGCTTTACTGGTGCTGAGGAACACCCTGTTTTGGAATTTTTATTTGAAAACGATAGAATATTGGGATCCAAAGATTTTGTTTACATAGGAGGAAGTGTATATACCGACAGTGAACATGGTAAGATGGTACTTTCGTGCATGGGTGGTAATTTACCAGGGGTGATGATAGGTACAGCGCCCCAAGCTGAATATTGGTTATTACGCTCAGAGGAAGCCCCTCATGAAAATGTTATTGAAGAATACAATTGGATGTCAGCTGCTGAATTTGCCGATAGCGTTGGCGCTGATGTTATTAACTCGTCACTAGGTTATATAGATTTTGATAATCCAATTTTTGACCATACGCACGAAGCTTTAAATGGTGACTCAACCGTTGTTACACGTGCTGCTGATTTTGCTGCTTCAAAAGGCATACTTGTTGTAAACAGTGCTGGTAATAGTGGAGGAAGTTCTTCTTTCCCTTGGATTGGCGCTCCAGCTGATGGTGATAGTGTATTTACAATTGGTGCAGTTAATTTGAGTGATCAAAGAGCTTCATTTAGTTCAATAGGACCTACTGCTGATGGAAGAATTAAACCCCTTGTAATGGCTTGTGGCGAAGGTGCTACAATTGCCACAGGTACTCAGGGTATTTCTACTTGGGGTAATGGCACATCATTTTCATCCCCAATAATGGCTGGTATGGCAACATGCTTATGGCAAGCACATCCCGAATTGTCGATAATGGAAGTTCAGGAAGCTATAAAACAAAGTGGTTCATATGCAAGTGATCCAAATGACTATATGGGATGGGGAATTCCAAACTTTTACGGAGCTGATTCCATTCTAACATCAATTGATATCCCAGTTTTTACAGATAACTTTGTTGCTACTTACCCAAACCCTTTTAACAACAAAATAAAAATTGAAGTAAATATTGACACATCAGAAAGTGTTACCATCGAAATTATTAATACAGCAGGACGAGTAGTTCTTAGAGAAGTTTATAACCTGTCAAACCATAATAATGTAATATTACTATCTGCTGAGCTAAACTCATTGTTACAAGGAGTGTATTTTTTAAATGTAATTACGAAAAATAAAAGTGCAATTGTGAAGATTATTAAAGAATAGGTTATCAACAAAAGCTATTATTTATTAACAAAAAACAAAGGGTATTGTTAGGTATTAGGTTAAATTTATAACTTTGTCATGTATTTAATTTAAAAAACTACATGCAGGAAACAGAAAAACAAGAAAGAAGAGACGACCTTTTTTCTAAAGTTGTGAGAGCCGGGAAACGAACCTACTTTTTTGATGTTAAAGCCACGCGAGCTAATCAGCAATATTTAACCATTACTGAGAGTAAAAGAAGATTTAACGAAGATCAGGGAAAGTTTTTTTATGAAAAGCATAAAATTTTTCTTTATGCTGAGGATTTTGAAAAGTTTAAAGAGGGATTAAACACAGCCATCAACTTTATAGAGGAAGGTAATGATCGTATTGTACAAATGATCAAAGATGAAGACAATGTTGAAACTGATGTTTTCACTGATGTCAGCACTGATGTAAATTTTGAAGATTTAGGAGATGATATATCAGATATAAAAAGTACAGATCTGTAAAAAATATTATTAAGAGTTAATTTTATTTGAAGGCAAACAAAACACGTTTTATTTGCTTGGAATAGTTGGTTTAGAACTAGCCTTGAACTTGAAATTATTATCATCTCCAAAATACATTGATAACTTATCAGTTGTTAATAAAATTATCATTGATTACCTAATTGGGAATTTGATATATCGTACTTTTGTATCGAGGATTAAACCACTTTAATTAATAAACTACACATTATCACTATGGGTAAAACTATTGCCATTACAAATCAAAAAGGTGGCGTTGGTAAAACAACAACATCTATTAACTTAGCAGCTAGTCTTGCAATACTTGAATACAAAACTCTTTTGGTTGATGCTGACCCACAAGCTAACTCTACTTCCGGAATTGGTTTTGACCCAAAAAATACACAAGCAAGTATTTATGAATGTATTATTGATGGTATTAATGTTGAAAATGTAATACTTAATACAAAAACTCCAAATCTTGATTTATTACCTGCTCATATTGACCTTGTTGGTGCTGAAATAGAAATAATAAATCTTCCTAATCGTGAAAAACTCATGCAAAAAGTACTGAGTGAAATTAAATCAAAATATGATTTTATTATAATTGATTGTTCACCATCACTCGGACTTATCACTGTGAATGCACTTACTGCTGCAGATTCGGTAATAATTCCGGTTCAATGCGAATATTTTGCACTTGAAGGCTTAGGAAAACTTCTGAATACCATAAAAATTGTTCAAACACGTTTAAATGAAAACCTTGATATTGAAGGAATATTACTAACTATGTTTGACACTAGGCTACGACTATCAAAACAGGTGGTTGAAGAGGTAAAAACTCATTTTCAGCATATGGTATTTAACACAATAATAAATAGAAATACAAAACTTAGTGAAGCTCCGAGTTTCGGTGATTCAATTATTATGTACGATGCAAATAGCACAGGAGCAATAAATTACCTAAATCTTGCCCGCGAACTATTACAGAATAATAATATGACCATATTGAATAACGCTGATAAGATAATTAATGAGTAATAAAGGAAAAAAAAGAGCATTGGGAAGAGGTCTTGATTCAATATTGTCAAGTCCTGATACAGATATAACTTCCGAGGATATTTCGGGCAAATTTGTTGCAGGAGCAACTGCTGAAATTGAAATAAGTAAAATCGAAACAAATCCATTTCAACCCCGAATCAATTTTGATGAAATGATACTAAGGGAATTATCAGATTCCATCAAGGTACAGGGAATAATACAACCCATTACTGTACGAAAAATAGGATATGGCAAATATCAAATTATTGCTGGCGAAAGACGATTCAGAGCATCTCAAATGGCTGGATTGAATGTGATTCCTGCATTTATTCGTATTGCAAATGATGAAGAAATGCTTGAACTGGCCCTAATTGAAAACATTCATCGCGAAGATTTGAATGCTTTAGAAGTTGCCATAAGTTATCAACGCCTTATTGACGAGATTAAACTTACACAAGAAAAATTGAGTGAAAAATTAGGAAAAAGCCGTTCCTCAATTGCTAATTTTTTACGCTTACTAAAATTACCTCCCAAAGTACAAGTTGCTTTACGCGACGGATTTATAACCATGGGACATGCACGCGCATTAATAACACTTTCAAATATAAAGATACAGGAAAAGCATCTTAAAATTATTATTGATAAAGGTTTAAATGTGAGGCAGACGGAAGAACTTGTTAAAATGACCACTTCACCGTCAAAAGAAAAAAATAAAAAACCATCAGCTATAATTCCTAATAAGTTTAAAGATTCAACAGCCCAGCTAAGTGTTAAGTTAGGTACAAAGGTGAATCTAAAACGAAACAATAACGGTGTAGGAACTATCGTTATAAGCTTTAAAAACGATGAAGATCTGGGTAAGATTATCTCATTAATTAAGGACTAAGTAATAGCTAATTTTGAAGCATGTATTTAACATAGTGCTCTTGCACATGATTTTTTTTACTATTTCTACTTGTTATTCAAGTAGTATATATGCTCAAGGTACTACCTTAAATGATTCAACTAGTGTTGTTGTTCACTCACCTAAAAAGGCCACATATTTGGCACTTATTCCAGGGGCAGGACAAATTTATAACAAAAAATACTGGAAGTTGCCAATTATTTATTCAGGATTTGCTGTAATTGGATATTTTGCAATAACCAACAGAATTGAGTACCTTAAATATAATGAAGCCTATGTTTGTACATTAAATGGAAATCAAAATAATCTTGTTACTAGTTATGATTCGTCTCAAGAGGCATTTGTTTGTGATGTTAATACTAATTATTGTAGCGATTTATCAAGAAAATATACCACTGAACAGCTCAAGTCAGCTCGCGACTATTATCGCCGCAACATGGAACTTTCATACATTATATTAGTTGCATGGTATGGGCTTCAGATACTTGATGCTACGGTTGATGCACACCTTTACAATTGGGAGGTTAGCGATAATCTTTCAGTAAGAGTAGAGCCTACAATTCAACAAATACCTTCTCAAGTACAGCAAATAGTTCCTGGCAGCAGCCTTAATCTTAACGGTTTTAGGGTAACTGTTAGTTTTTAATATACATCTAATTATCAAATATTTATGGAGATTATTATTTCAGGATACGGACGAATGGGTAAAGAGGTTGAGAAAATATGTTACAACAGAAACCACAATATTGTAGCCATATTAGACTCCGTTAAAGATTGGGAAAAATTAGATGCAAAAAATAATTCAGCAGCCATAATTATAGATTTCAGCTTACCCGAAGAGGCTATAAATAATTATTTAAAATGCTTTAAACTTGGATTACCAATTGTTACAGGAACCACCGGCTGGTACGATAAATTTGATTTCATTACCGAACAATGTGCTATAAATAATGGAACTTTATTTTATGCGCCAAATTTCAGTATTGGAGTAAATCTTTTTTTCAAAGTTAATGAATATTTGGCAAAATTAATGACAGGTTTTAATAATTATAAAGCTCATATTAACGAAACCCATCATATTCATAAACTTGATGCTCCAAGTGGAACAGCAATTGCCGTTGCAGATGGAATACTTAAACATAATAGCTCTTATGATAATTGGTCGTTAAACAAAAAGGATAATCTGGATAGCCTTCCTGTTTTTTCGCATAGGAAAGGAGAGGTTACAGGTAATCATGAAGTAGTTTACGAGTCAAATGAAGATATACTCAGTATTGTACATCAAGCAAAAAACAGAAGTGGTTTTGCTCTTGGTGCAGTACTAGCAGCAGAATTTGTTGCCGGCAAGCATGGTATTTTTAACATGGATGACTTTCTTAATCATACCTTATGAAAAACCTAATAATAGTTACAAGTCTTTTTTTATTACTATCTAATTGCAATACAGTAAAAAAAATTGATCAGCAACATGACGGTACCATTGATATTTGTGAATCGATGAGTTTCAACACTAATCCTGTTGAAAAAATTTCAACTGACTACTATTCAGTTGATTCGCTTTTTATTAACAATAACTGTTTAAATATATGGGTTACCTATAGCGGCGGATGTGGTGATGCAGATTTCAATATTTATTATACTGAAAAAATAATAAATACAAACCCTCCAAAAACCAAATTACGACTACAATTAACTGATAATGACCCATGTAGAGCAATTGTTAAACATAAGCTTTATTACAATCTGAGCTTTTTTGATGAATATGCTAATAAAGATGGTATACTTATAGAATTAGTTGGTACCGAAAAGAATATTCTATTCAAAAAATAGCAAAATGCTATATAGTGTCTCTAAAAAAACTGTCAATTTTTATGAAATGATTTATTTTGAAAGAGATTTTTACTTTTTGGAAATGAGCTGATGCCGTAGCATCAGGGATTTGAGAAAAATAAAAATATCACCAAAAGAAACATTTCTAATATTATAGAGTTTTCTTAGTGGCACTATATGTTTTCATATACCATTTTTACCTACTTTTGCGCCCTCAAATTATTAAGATTAATTAACTTACGTGCAAGATAATCAAAGATAACTTGCAGCCATAACACATTAACGTAATTATTATGCTTGAATTAATTTTATTACTTCCCCTATCGTTTACAATTCCAACAATTTTTGCCTGGAAACTATTTGAAAAAGCTGGTCGTAATGGTTGGGAAACACTTATTCCATATTATAATTTATATGTATTTTTAGTTATTATAAAAAAACCAAAATGGTGGTTAGCTTTACTGTTTTTTCCATTTCTAAACGTATTTATTTATATGTTGATGTTGGTTGAATTGGTTAAATGTTTTAACAAATTATCACTTTGGCAACAGTTTTTAGCGGTTATAGTGCCTGTTATCTACCTTCCATACTTAGGTTTTCAAAATGATGATGTATATATTGATCCTGCCAATAGACCCGAAATTAAAAAATCATTTACCCGCGAGTGGGTAGATGCCATTGTGTTTGCTGTTGTTGCCGCAACAATTATTCGTACATTTTTACTTGAAGCGTATACAATTCCAACATCATCAATGGAAAAATCGCTTTTGGTGGGTGATTATCTTTTTGTTAGTAAAATAACGTACGGACCCAAAGCTCCAAATACACCATTATCATTCCCATTTGTTCATCACACATTGCCTGGCACTGAAGATGTTAAGTCGTATGTTGAGTGGATTAAATTTCCATATTTCCGCTTTGCAGGATTTAAAGATGTAGCTCATAATGATGCCGTAGTTTTTAATTACCCAGCAGGTGATACTGTTTCCACACGCTTTCAGAGTAATGCTAGCTATTATAGTCTTGTAAAAGATTACGGCAGAGAAAGAGTTTGGACTGACAAACGGAACTTTGGTGATATAGTTGTTAGACCGGTAGATAAGCGCGAAAATTATGTAAAAAGGTGTATTGGCTTACCTGGTGATACTCTAAGTATAGTAAACCGCCAAGTGTATCTAAATGGTGTTGAAGCAATTAATCCTGAGAAATTACAATATCAATATCATGTTACCACTACAGGAAGCAGTATTAACCCAAGGGTTTTAGATAAGTTAAATATTACTGAAACATCTAGAGGTAATAAACCTGGAGAATTTGTTTTCGTAATTACTGAAGATGTTAAAAACGAACTTCAGAAATTACCAATTGTTAAAAGTATTAAAGTATTTGATGATAAACCTAATCTCTGGAAACCTGAAATTTTTCCATATGATAGTGCATACAAATGGAATCGTGATAATTTTGGACCACTATACATACCTGAGGCGGGTGTACCAATAAATCTTACAATTAAAAACTTACCAATTTACGAAAGACTTATCAAAACTTACGAAGATAATAAACTAGAAGTTAAAAATGGTAAGATATTTATAAATAATGAGTTAGCAACTACTTATACCCCAAAACTTAATTACTACTGGATGATGGGTGATAACAGACATAACTCTGCTGATTCACGCTATTGGGGTTTTGTTCCTGAAGATCATATTGTGGGGCGCACCGAATTTATTTGGTTATCACTAGATAAAAACAAGTCTCTTCTTGATGGAAAAATACGATGGGATAGGATGTTTTCCATTGTGAAATAATAGTTAATAACTAAATCAACATTAATATTTCAACTAGCTATTTTAGCTACTTTCGTAGATAAAAACTAGATTAACTATAATTAACTATGGGCGGAGAAGGTGATTGGATTGATGACTCGTTTATAAATGAGCTTATAGGTAGGTTCGACAAAATGCTTACAGATGATTTACAATATTTTTTTGATGTTTCTGAATTTGAGGCTATAATAGATTATTTTCTTGATTTTCAGATTCTTGACAAAGCAGATATTGCCATTAGATCAGCTCTGCAGCAACATCCATCATTAACAAGCTTTATTATAAAAAGCGCAAAACTATCTGCCTTAAATGGCAATTATTATGAAGCATTGGAGCAACTTAACAATGCTGAATTTATGGAACCTGCCAACGACGAGCTATATATATCAAAAGGAGAAACATATAGCATGATGGGGAAACACGAGCTTGCTGTTGAACAGTACAAGAAAGCAATTCCATATTCAGAAACTCCTGAAGATATATACTCTGTGATTGCATTTGAATATGAAAATCTTGATGATTATCCCAATGCGATTATTAATTTAAAAAATGCACTTAAGTTAAAACCTGATTCTGAAAATATTATTCACGAAATTGCCTTCTTCTTTGATATTACAAACAGAGAAGAGGATGCCATTGGTTTTTTTATTGAATTTTTAGATGCTAACCCTTATTCGAAAATAGCATGGTTTAATCTTGGAATATTCTATAATCAACTTGAATTATATGAAAAAGCCATTGAAGCTTATGAATTTACATTGGCAATAGATGATAAATTTTCGTCAGCATATTTTAATATTGCTAATTCATTATCAGGTTTAAATAAATATAAAGAATCCATAGAATACTACGAGAAAACCTTTGAGTATGAGAGTCCTGAGGCTGTAACACATTATTATATCGGCGAATCATATGAAAATATGAATGATATGAAAAATGCAATGCATCATTTCACCAAATCACTCGAAATTGATGATAATCTTGCAGATGGATGGGCTGGCTTAGGAAGACTGTTTGCAGCACAAGATAGCATTACAATTGCCGTAAACTATTTTAAAAGAGCAATTGAAATTCTTCCTTCAAATACTGACT
>Ga0307989_1001187_pt1 | contig 14617 bp, 14 predicted proteins | sample EllFjometagen185_FD_203164 | JGI IMG/M metagenome (GOLD analysis project Ga0307989, IMG submission 203164) | Marine microbial communities from Ellis Fjord, Antarctic Ocean - #185 | ecosystem: Environmental > Aquatic > Marine > Unclassified | place: Southern Ocean | collected 2014-10-08
TGTGCAAAGTGGGCAATTGGATCTGCTGGATTCGGATTCAATGGCCAGGACGATCAGCGCCATATATCATGGTATTGCCATCCGGTGGTATTTAGACCCGGAATCACATTCATCTGAATGGGCGATTGAATCCTTTCAAAAGGCAATCTCCGGATTGCTGACACCCTATCTCAAACGCACATAAACCTGAAAAAGGAGCAAACATGGCTGTATTTGAAAGCACAGATCGGATGTATACCATTTTGGGAGAATTGTTTGAAACTTTACTGGCAGATCCCTCTACCGGCCCTAAATTCGTGGCCTCAAAAATCAGCATTAAATTTAATATTGATAATCCAGCGGGAAACATCTGGTTGACGGATGAGGGTAAGGTGGTTTGCGGTTCTGCTGATTTCAAACCGACTATTGAAATGACACTGGACGGGGATACCTGCCATCTGTTCTGGCTTGAAAAAATTTCACTGCCTATTGCTTTAGCCAAAGGTAAAATCAAGGCAAAAGGCCCCATGCCTAAAGTACTAAAACTCCTTCCCATGCTCAAACCGGCGTATGCTGCTTATCCGGATATTGCTAAAAAGTATAATCTGGAGATTTAAATCGTACGAATGATAAAAAAGTATTGAAACTGCAAATGGATCGATAATCAATTTATGGGAAAAATTATGGAAAGAAGCATAAAGCAATTCGAGACCGATCGCCTTGAATCAGCAAAATTGGCTGCCAAGTTGATTCTGGCCTCTGGAACGACCTCTCCACGCGTGGGAGGTGTGGGGGAGTGTACCATTCATACTTTTGATGACCCTTGTGATATTGAAGATATCTGTCAGGAAGTTGAACACATGGCAGAGCTGAAAGAGAACTGGAATTTTTTTAAAAGGGATGCGGCTATATTGAGAGATGCAGATGTCCTAATGATCGCAACATCTCTGCGTTGTGTAGTTGATCCGGCTGATATCAACTGTAACATGTGTGGAAAGCTGGTATGTGAGTATTTTAAAGAGGAGGAAAAATTACCGGATGATCCGGAAATTGCCTTTCGGGGGCCTCTGTGTATATTTCGAGCCAACAATATTTCCTATGCAATTGATGGAATGATGTCTCAAGCCCGGAACCTGGGAATTGATTATGGTGTCTATTGGTCTGCAGGCGCTGCTGCAATGAGGATGAAACTTTTACCCAAAAATACAGGGTTTGCGCTAGGAATGGGGATTTCAGTGACAGAGAAGAGTCCTTTCAGGGATATTCCTGCCAACTACGCCGATATTAACCAGCGAACCATGAATGATCGGATTATAAAGCGACTATGGCCTCAGTTTAGATCGATTTACAGTTAATGATGATTTTTTGAATCTTTCAGAAAAACCAAATTTTAAGGGAAATCATGGCTATTACAGAACTTCCGGACCTGATTGAAAAGGGTCTTCAACAGGCTGTTGAATTGATGGCGGTTGCGGCAAACAACAGCTTTCGCTTTAAGGATCTTAACTCCTTAAAGATCATTGTGATTGGCATAGAGGAGATGGAATCCATCGCGGAATACTGCTTTTCTCTGGGGGATATGTCACCTCTCGCAGCAAGGGATGGCAGGCATCTGATTCAACTAATTAAGGAACCTTGCCGTTTGATGATACTCGGTGATAAAAGGAAATCGCCATTTAATTACGATTGTGGTGCTTGTGGATATCGAACCTGTAAGGAGATGAATAAGGCTGAAAAGGTGGAATCTTTAACGGCCAATGGGCCCAGTTGTCAATTTAGAAATCTAAATTTGAATATTGCAACCAACGCTGCGGCTTCACTGGCTCATCGTTTGGGACTCCATTGCAGAGTATTTAGTACATTGGCTTTTGCGGCATTATCACTGGAAATTATTGAGGATGTGGATATAGTCACCAGTGTATCTGTCAGTGCAGCCAATAAAAATCCCTATTTTGATCGTCATGAATTCTGGACACAGGAACACTGGGATGAGACTTTTGATAATGAATTTCCAACATTTAAACGTGGATTTATTGGAGCAGTAGAATAAACAGATTCAACGGGAGGAAGATGGTATGAGTTCAAAAGCTCATTTAAACCAGGCGATTGTGTCGCACTTTATCGAAATGAAGGCAGATGCAAAGCCTGATAAGGAAATACTGATTTTTGAACATGGTGATAAAGGGGAGGATCGAATTACCTATCAGGGCCTTTATGAAAATTCCAATAAGATTGCCCGGCTATTCAAAGACAACGGATTGGAGAAAGGGGATACTTATGCTGTATTTATGCGAAATCATCCGGAATTTGTATATTCAATGCTAGCGGGGCCTGTAATCGGATCCATTATGGTACCCATTGATCCACGGAGTCGAGGAGATCGCCTTAAGTTTTTGTTGGAAAATTCAAACGCCAAAGCGGTCGTTGTGTCTGGGGAATTGTTAGCGCCTTTAAAGCGCATTTTGCCTATTCCAAATTTGAAATTGATTGTGGTTGCCCAGCGACCTGAACAGGATATTGAAATTTCAAATGAATACCCAATACTGAATGAAACCTTAGAACAAGATCAATGGGACCGAGTTGATCAACAGATTATGGATGTCCGGCATCCTTTCGAAATTATATATACTTCGGGGACAACCGGAGACCCGAAAGGAGTGATGGTTCGCAATAATCGATTTGGATTGTACAATATTCTGACCCGATTGGTGTGGAAATATAGACCCAGTGATACGCTATACAGCGGACTCTCTTTAACTCATGGAAATGCACAGGCCGTGACCTTGTTTCCTGCCTTGGCAACGGGTACCAAAGCCGTTTTCAGTGACAGATTTACCAAAAGTCGAATTTGGGATATCTGTCGAAAATATAATTGCACCTCTTTTTCACTGCTTGGTGGCATGATGGCTGGAATTTTTAATGAACCGATTCAGGGAAATGATGGAGATAATCCCGTAAAGTCAGTCATTAGTGCCGGAACGCCTAAGGTTATCTGGGAAGAGTTTGAACGCCGTTTCAATCTGAATATTCTGGAATGGTATGGTGCTGTCGAAGGCGGGTTTGCCTATAAACCTCCGGGTAAAGGCCCCATCGGATCTTTTGGAAAGCCATTGCCGGGCATGATGGAATTAAAGGTCGTTGATGAAAATGACAATGCTGTACCGGATGGTGAAACCGGGGAATTAATCATTCGCATGCTGAAAGGCGAAACTAAAGTGGATTATCTTGGTAAGGCAGAGGCGTCAGAGGAAAAAACCAGGGGTGGCTGGATGAGAATGGGGGATATGGTCCATCAGGACGAGAGAGGATGGTACTTTTTCGACTTTCGGAAAGGAAGTGAGTTGAGAAGGGCCGGAGACTTTATCCAGCCGGAACATATTGAAAGTATTATCGGACAACTGGAAGAGGTCAGTGAGGTTTGTGTTTACGGCATTGCTGCTGCATCCGGTGCTCCTGGAGAAAGTGATTTAGTAGCAGCGGTTGCTCCTTTTCCCGGAAATACGTTAGACCCCGTAGATATTTACCAGCAGTGCAGGGAAAATCTTGAACCCAATTCAATTCCCTCTTATCTGCAATTGGTTGAAAAGATCCCTAAGACCATTTCAGAAAAAGCCCTGTACCGGGTATTGAAACTGGAATTTCAACCTGAGGCAGAAAATGTCTATTCTCAGGAAGACTTTCGCTAAAAATTCCGGATATGCTCTCTGTTATTTTGACTTAAAAGATAAATCTATTGAGTACATAAAATTAGAATTTGATTTTAATATTTAAGGAGGCGAACCATGGCCACATATACCGATTTGAATATCGAGTTAACTGCTGAACAAATAGCGATTAAAGAGGAGACCCATCGGTTCAGCAAAGAGGTTTTACGCCCGGCCAGTTTGGAGCTGGATAAAATGGCAGATCCGGAAGCGGTAATCAAGAGTCCTCTGTTCTGGGATACCATGAAGAAGGGTTATGAGCTGGGCTATCACACTATTTTTATACCGGACACCTGGGGCGGGATAGGTTTGGACCCTCTGGAAGTTCACATTGTCTTGGAAGAACTAGGTTGGGGCAGTATTGACTTCGCAGTTGGTCTTGGCGTTTCCTGTTTTCCTGCTTTTTTTGCTTCCATGCTTCCATCAGAACGACTGGCTGAAGAGATTATTGAACCGCTTTGCAGGGACACAAAAGCTTCGATTATTGGCTGCTGGGGTATTACGGAACCAGAGCATGGATCTGATACATTGAGTCCTGGAACCCCTGAATTCAGGGATCCAGAGATATCCGGTCAAACGACGGCATACCTTGATGGTGAAGCGTGGGTCATTAACGGACAAAAATCAGCCTGGGTTTCCAATGGAACTATCGCCACTCACAGTCTGGTATATTTGACCATTGATCCCTCTTTGGGTATGTCTGGTGGGGGTATTGCGATTGTTCCGCTGGATCTACCGGGGATTAAAAAAGGGAAACCTTTAAGAAAAATGGGACAGCGCGCTTTGAATCAGGGCGAAATTTATTTTGATAAGGTGAGGATTCCCCAAGATTATATGCTGGTCGATCCGGAAAGCTATGAGACCATGCTGGATATTACCCTGGCAACAGCCAACGCTTCCATGGGTGCGATGTTCACTGGTCTGGCAAGGGCTGCTTATGAGGAGGCATTAGCATATGCCAAACAGAGAAGACAAGGCGGAAAGTGTCTATTTGAACACCAGCTTATCAAACACAAATTATTCAATATGTTTATGAAGATTGAAGCCGCTCGTCAGCTTTCACGATCAGCATTGATATATAATATGAACAATACACCACCAAAAACAGAATATTCAATTGCCTCAAAAGTATTTTGTACCAATACCGCCTTTGAAGTCTGTAGTGAAGCCGTCCAGATTTTTGGAGGAAATGGAGTGAGTCAGGAATACCCTGTTGAAAAGTTTTTCAGAGATGCCAGGGCTGGGATGATCGAAGACGGGGCGAATGACAGCCTAATGCTGACAGCGGCTCATTTGCTTTAGAGAAAGCTAACTCAGATTTTATTGTTTCTATAATTGGTTTTTAACTTTGAAGATTAAGCGTTGTCAACGTTGAACGCGGAACCTTTTTTTACTGTTTCTATAATTAGGTTTTAACTTTGAACACTGAACTTCCATACTCTGGTTGTTAACTTTGAACTCGAAACATTGAACGCGGAACTTTTTTAATAAAGGATAGAATATGTCAGATGTATATATTATCGGATTGGGAATGATCCGTTTTAACAAGTATCCCGACAGAGGGGTACGGGATATGGCGCAGGAGGTAACTCAACTGGCTTTGCAGGATGCAGGGCTGGATAAGAGTGATATTCAGGCGGCTTTTTTTTCAAATACCTTTTGGGGAATGTTTTCAAATCAGCATTCCATCAGAGGTCAGGTGATCTTAAGGTCCATGGGAATTGAGGCCATTCCGGTCACCAATGTGGAAAATGCCTGTGCCGGGGCATCTACAGCTTTACATATGGCTTATACCGGAGTAAAGGCCGGAATGTACGATGTTGCATTGGCATTGGGTTCTGAGAAGATAACCCATCCGGATAAACTACTTTCTCTTTCTGCTTATGCATCTTGTATGGATGTGGAAAACTTTGAAAGTCACATGAATATGATGGCTGAGGTGAATAAAACACTGAAAGTTGAAGTTCCGGCAGATCAATCATCACCAGGGGCAGATCGGAGCATATTTATGGATGCGTATGCTATGGGTGCAAAATGGCATATGAGTACTTTTGGAACAACACAGCGACAGTTTGCGGTTATCTGTGCCAAAAACCATTTTCATGGTTCCATAAATCCAATGTCCCAATATCAAATGGATATGACCGTTGATGAAGTTCTGGTGGACAAACCGATTGCTTATCCTCTGACACGGGCGATGTGTGCACCGGTAGGTGATGGTGCTGCCGCCACTATTGTCTGTTCTGAGCGTTATCTGAAAAAGCTGCTGAATGCACGACCGATTAAGATTCGGGCATCCGTTTTGGGCAGCGGAACAGACCGTCCCCTTGATGGTGAAGATATTGGGGAAAGACTGGTGAAGCAGGCTTATGATATTGCTGGTATTGGCCCGAAGGATATTGATCTTGCCGAATTGCATGATGCCACTGCCTACGGTGAACTGCACCAAACAGAAGCCATGGGTTTTTGTCCGATGGGTGAAGGGGGTGCTTATGCTGAGTCCGGAGCCACCAAACTCGGTGGTGATAAACCGATTAATACCAGTGGAGGGTTGGAGTGCCGTGGCCATCCGATTGGCGCATCCGGTTTGGCGCAGATATATGAATTGGGAGTCCAGTTAAGGAATGAAGCGGGTAACCGACAGGTTGAAAACGCCCGATTCGGTTTAGCCGAAAATGGTGGCGGTAATATCGGGGTTGAGGAAGCTGCCATGTGTATTCATATTCTCGAAAAGGGTTAACATGAAAAATGTGATGATTACTGAAATGCCCAGCCCGGATCTGGCGATGATTCGATATCCATGGATTGTGGCTACCGGAAAATTCAAAAACCAAAGCGGCTTTGCCTATCAATTTACTTCCAAAGAGGCATTTGAAGATTTTGTCAACCATGGAGATTATGCATGAGACAATCAATTTTGATCACAGGGGCGGCTTCAGGAATTGGTAGAGAGACAGCAATTTATTTTGCTGAGAAAGGCTGGTTCGTTGGACTTTTTGATATCAACATGAGTGGGCTGGAAAATTTAGCTGATCAGATTGGCCAGGATCGCTGTTTTGTTCATGCAGCCTCATCAAGTTGCGGAGTTGATATGGAAAGCCACCCAAAGAAGAAAAATCCATTGGTCAACTCAATTGAGATCATTGCTGATACTCTGCAGTCTGGCACCTTTTTTAAAGCGTCGTATTATGAAACACTATACGCAACCAAGCCGGAATTAGTATCAGCAGTACCTGAATCAGATAAGATTGGATTTGATGAATGATTTATTCATCAACCGGAACCAGATAAACCGGTTTCTTTATTGTTCGAAGTACACTATTGACAACGCTTCCCATCATTGCTTTAAGCAACATGCTTTTTTGATGATGACCCATGACAACCAAATCACAGCGGTTATCTTCAGCGATTTGAATAATTTCCTCCACAACATTTCCAACTCGCACTTCAATGCCTTCGATAATAACGGGATCATCCTTGTCTTCGAATTTGCTGAAAGCGCTCTGGCTCAGTCTTTTGAGGGCTTCACGAATTATTGGGACCTCTTTTTGTTTGCCAATCAGGACATTACGGGCAAAAGATTCGTTTTCCTGTCTGATATTTTCATATGCATCCTTCCCCACCAACTCAGCCAGAATGCTTTGAGTGGGGCCGGAACCGCCTTCGATCACATGAAGAATGGTAATGGAAGCGCCCGTTTGTAGTGCTAGTGCTACCGCTTTTTCAAATACCTCTTTGGATCTTGGGGCAAGGTCGGTCGTGAAAAGAATATTTTTTATGTCTTGAGCCATTATCACCTCCTGATTATCTAGAAATAGCTATCAGCTTATTGGGCTTAGCTGTTTCTTTAATGAAAAAAAAGTCCAATTGCTGTTTTTTATAATAAAACCGTGTCATAACTTAAAGTATAAAACTCTTTGATTACTTACTCCATATAATTGGATATTTTTTCCTTCGTGTCCAGTGAATTATTATATGGTGTGATGTTTAATATCTAATATTTTGCGAAATAATCGTTCTTTTTGGTGAAAAGGAGAGCAGGGCCTAAGCAAATTCGTATTCTCTGTTGGTTGGTCTGAGTTTAAAATGAAAATGTGATCAGTCAAAATATAAATAGGCATGAAAAATTTTAGAATTGTTAATGAAAGATTGTCTTAACTTACCTCTTTATCTATAATTACATTTAACGTATTAAATATTATTAGCCGTCTATGTGAAATTTGTATGATTTATTACAATTTTTATTTTTTGAAGTATTATTAAAAGGAATTGAATTATGAGGCTTAAAGCAAAATTTAGTATCCCTATAGGAAGTATTTTAGTAGCCATTGTGATGTTGAGTGGAATGTTTTCATATTTTCTGGTCAAAGAATTGATTGATGATCAATTGGTACTGGTCAATCAAATGAATCAGAAAGAGATGGAAAAAACAGCACAAAAAACAATTACCCAACTTGATGCTGATATAAACACAGCAGGACTCAATGCGATAAGAATGGCATCCTCTTTTTCCATGTTGCCGGAAGTATTGAATGCATATGAATCCACTTTAAACGGAAATATTGATGATGAAGCAGATATAGAAGTTCAAAATGGCAGAGAACAAATCCGGTTGTTTATCAAACCGATCATGAAAAAATTTAAAAAAGATACCAGAATTTCTGAACTTAAATTGCACTATCATCTATCAAATAATCGGAGTTTTGTACGAGTCTGGAGAGACGGGTGGCAGACCAAGCGGAATGGCAAAAAAATAGATATTTCTGATGATTTGTCATCCTTTAGAAAAACAGTGATTAAAATTAATCAGGGAGATCATAAACCGATTCAAGGGATTGAAGTTGGACGGGGAGGATTTGTAATTCGGGGGCTTACTCCTGTTACCTTAACCAATGGGACTCATGTCGGGTCTAATGAAATTCTGATACCTTTTGAGACGGTTCTCAAACAGCTTAACAACGATCAGTCCACTCATTTAGCGGTGTACATGGATGCAAGGCTGTTACCCATCGCAACCAAACTCCAGAATAGTACCCGATATCCGGTGTTGGATGGTAAGTACGTGCTGACAACTTCAAGCAATAAAAGTGCGACCGGTTTCATAATCAAAAGTGATTTTTTGGACAAGGGACGTAGCGAACCTCATTCAGAATTGATGGGTTCCTATTATGTCACTGCATTACCGGTGAATGATTTTTCCGGTCAATCAGCAGGCGTTATTTTAATCGCTAAAGATATTAGCTATTATGAGCAATTGAAGGAAAAGGCAAAAGAGGCAGGAGATGAAACAACTTCCTGGCTGTTTTTTATGATTGGCGGTGCAGTCTTGCTAACTATTGTCATTGTTTATATTCTATTAACCATCATGGTGAATAGAATTATTATTCGTCCATTGAATCAAAGTCTGGATTTTGCTGAAAAAGTATCAAAGGGTGATTTTACTTCACTATTAGAAGTAAATCGAAAAGATGAGATTGGTTTTCTAATGGAAGCATTTAATACCATTGTAACGTCATTCAATGATATATTTGTTCAAATTACAGGAAATATTGTCCAATTATCATCGACATCAAACGAGTTGAGTTCTATTTCGCAGCGGATATTGAAATCATCTGAAAAATCATCAGAGAATGCTAACAGTGTTGCCAGTGCGACAGAAGAGATGAGCTCTAATATGAATTCGGTGGCGGCTGCCGGCGAAGAAGCTTCTGTGAATATTCATTCGCTCAGCACTGCAGTCACAGAATTGAATAGTACGGTCAATGAGATCTCAGAAAATACCCGACGGGCCAGTGAGATCACCGATAAAGCTGTTGACTTGGTATCAAGTTCTTCTGGGAAAGTGGATGCGCTGGGATTGGCGGCTGAAGAGATTGGCCAGGTAACAGAAGTTATTTCAGCCGTTTCGGAAAAGACGGATTTGCTGGCACTCAATGCAACCATTGAAGCCGCCAGAGCGGGGGATGCCGGTAAGGGATTTGCCGTAGTTGCCGGAGAAATCAAAACACTTGCCAATCAGACTGCCAATTCAACCCTGGAAATTAAGAGTAAAATCAGAGCTATCCAGGAATCTGTGGATTCTACCGTCACAGAAATCAAGCAGATTACCGATGTGATTAATGAGGTGAGTGATATTGTTTCCACCATTACCAGCTCAGTAGACGAACAGTCCGGTACAACGGGTGAGATTGCTGAGAATGCCCAGCAGGCAGCTATCGGCATTGATGAAGTTGCTGAAAATGTAACACAGAGTTCAACGGTTGCTTCAGAAATAGCAAGGGATATTACGGCTGTCAGCCAGGCTACGGGCGAGTTTTCTGATAACAGCTCGCAGGTGAATGAAAATGCATCGAATTTAGCTGAGATTGCAAACAACCTGAAAGAGATGTTATCGAAATTCAAGATATCAGAGCAAGGCATAAACAAAGAACCAGGAGGATTGGACCATTAATCATATTCTTGGAACTGATAAAAAATAGCGGGTATATACGCAGGGCAATCGTATGATTTTTTTTATACTATTGCTATTATTGTCATTCCCGCGAAAGCGGGAATCTAGTCTCCGGAAAGAAAGTCCGCAATGCAATCCCTGGATCCCCGCTTTCGCGAGGATGACAAGGAGAATGTTTTTCATGCGATTGCCCGGGGTATATACGCCTTTCGTATTTTCTGATTCCAAAAATACAGTTTATAGTCAATATAGTGCTTCGTTTTCTATCACCGGTTTTCAAAATTGTTAGTCTTAAAAATTAAAAAATAGATAAAACCATAGGGTATGAACTTAAAAACCAAAACTTTTCTTCGGATTTTCCCTTTATTGTTCCTGTTATGGATTTCGAATCCAGCGCTGGCAGAGATAAAAATCCTCTTTCTGGGGGACTCTATTACAGCGGGTTTTGGAGTGGAGAAGGAACAGGCATATCCTTTTTTGGTGGATAAATCTTTAGAAAAAGCCGGACATAATCAGATAAAGATTATTAATGCCGGTATTAGCGGTTCTACTTCAGCCAGCGCTGTTTCAAGGTTAAAATGGTATCTGAAGATAAAGCCGGACATTCTAGTGTTGGCCTTGGGTGGAAATGATGGATTGAGAGGGCTATCTGTAAAAAAAATGAAAATCAATCTGGAGAGAACCATCCAGTTAGCTCTGAAGTATCATATCAAAATTATTCTTGCTGGAATGCAGATCCCAATGAATTACGGTCCCCGATATACCCGTGATTTTCGTAATGTTTATCAGGAACTGTCAAAACAATACGCAGTGGTTTTTATGCCCTTTTTATTAAAAGATGTTGGGGGAATTGCCCACTTGAATTTACCTGATGGTATTCATCCGACACCGGTAGGGCATAAAATTATTGCCAGGAATATAATGAAATACCTGCTGGAGGCGTTATGATTTTATCAGTGAATAGTGTTAATAAATCTTACACCCAGGTAAATTCGGGGTCTATTGATGTTATTAAAGATGTGAGTTTTGATGTGAAAAAGGGAGAGACCATTGCCATAACCGGTCAATCAGGGAGTGGTAAAACTACCTTGCTCTCGTTACTGGCGGGTTTGGAAAGACCTGATAGCGGTGTGATCCGACTGGATGATGTTGACTTGAACCAGATGAATGAAGATAAGTTGGCAAAATTCAGAGCCCAGAAGATTGGCATTGTTTTTCAACAATTTCATTTGATGTCCCATCTATCAGCAGAAGAGAACATCAGTCTTCCACTGGAAATATTAAAGTCTTCAGATATTGAAGATAAAACGAATTCAGTACTGAAACAGGTCGGTTTAGAACATCGTAAAAATCATTTACCCAGCCGTTTGAGCGGCGGAGAATGTCAAAGAGTGGCAATCGCCAGGGCACTGGTGGTGAAACCCTCAATTTTATTAGCCGATGAACCCACCGGAAATCTGGATAATCAGACCGGACATCAGGTTGTTAATTTGCTATTCGACTTGGTGGAATCCATTCATATGACCCTGATAATGGTAACACATAATACTGAATTGGCGGATCGATGCCAGAGGCAGTTACAACTCATAGAAGGGTGCCTGCAATGAATTTCTGGATCCGGTTAGCCATCAAAAATATCACCAATAATCGTCGATTCAGTCTCTTTTTTATTTTGAATCTCGCTATTGGCCTGGTGGGATTTATTGCACTGAATTCATTTAACCAGTCTCTGCATGACCATATTGATGATAATTTAAAGAATATTATCACCGGAGATTTCGCCGTTTTATCTTCCAAGGAACCCACCGATAACGAGCAGGCTCTGCTCGACAGAGTTCTCGGGCCTGACAAAAAGGAGTCCCGTCAGGTGCGGTTTTTCTCGATGGCAGCGGGAAGTCGTCAATCCAGATTGTCTGAAATTGTCGGTATCGATGAATTTTATCCCCTGTATGGTCAGATTAAATTGGAATCCCAGGAAGATGGGTATCTTAAAACCATTAAAAAACAGCTTTTCGAGAATTCAGGGATCTGGATGACAAGGGATTCTGCCGTTTCCATGGGATTGAAAAAGGGAGATCAACTCAAAATCGGCAAGAAAGATTTCATAATCAGTAATTTCATTCTGGAAGATCCTGACAGTGCCTTGACCAGTTTTGAATTTGCTCCGAGGTTATATATTGGTTTGAATAGGGTTAAAGAGACTGGGTTGACCCAATTTGGCAGCCGAATTAATTATATCCGGTTTTATCAATATCCAAAAGGAACTGATATTGATGGCATTACTGAAAAACTGAAATTAGAGCTTAAGGTCCAGAATAAAGATACACCCGGAATTCGTCTTTATGATAAAAACCGGATCAATCAAAATTTGGCTAGAATCATCGATAATTTTACCGGTTACATGGGGTTGATTGGTATTATTGCGCTGTTTTTGGCGGGTATCGGGGCCGCATATCTTTTCCGCAGTTATTTGAATCAGAATGTCAAAGAGATTGCCATCCTGATGAGTTTAGGGGCCACCCGGCCTGAAGCATACCTGCTATTTTTCATGCAGATTATTTTTCTGGGGATGATTGCTTCAATCATGGCGATTGTTTTGTCTATTGTGCTGTTGCCGATGTTTTCAATGATTTTAAAAGGAATTATTCCAGCGGGTATGACAGCGACAACCAGTCAGGAGAGTTTAGTTCTAGCCCTGATATTGGGGATCGTCGGTAGTATTATTTTCTGTTTGCCCGTAATCAGCCAGATCCACCGATTAAAGCCGGTTTCATTGCTTCAAGGGACTACGCCTGTTTCTGATAAAAGCTCAAGTTATTATGTGTTTCAGTTTCTGGCATTTTGTCCGGCTATTCTGCTATTTTGGATGATGTCCATTAACCAGACCCAGTCCTTTCAAAAAGGGACTCTGTTTCTGGGCGGCTTTCTGGGTATTATGTTGATCATTGCGGGTATGGGTTGGTCGCTGTTTAGTGCCTGTAAGCCTTTATCTGAGACACGCAATGTGATTCGCAAGATATCGTTTCGAAATTTGTACCGAAATAAAGTTTCCTCTCTATCGGTTTTCTTAACTATTGCTATGGGGGCCTTTTTAATCAATCTGGTACCTCAGTTAAAAAACGGGATGCAGGAAGAGATCAGTCGTCCAGCAGGGTTAAAAATCCCTGGTTTTTTTCTCTTTGACATCCAACCAGAGCAGGTTGAGCCTTTGAGGACATTTATTAAAAATAGAAAACTGGTGTTAAACAATGTGTCACCCATCATCCGTGGGCGAATTCAGCGAGTTAACGAAATCGAATTCAATAAATGGATTGAGCAACACCGGGAACAGAAAAGTGAAAACCGATCAAGAAATCGCCGTCGGGAATTTAACTTTTCCTATCGCTCTAAACTCGATGTTTCAGAAAGTCTCATTGATGGTACTACTTTTTCATCAGAAAAATTTGATTTTACTGATGAAAAACCAGCTGAAATATCAATTGCCAAGGGGTTTTCTGATCGATATAAAATTTCCATTGGTGATGTCTTGGAGTTTGATATCCAGGGGATTCCCCTTTCAGGAAAAGTGATCAATATTAGAAAAGTACAGTGGAATAGTTTTCAGCCCAATTTTTTTATTCTGTTTCAAAAAGGAGTTTTGGAAGATGCCCCTAAGACTTTTCTGGCATCAATTCCTCAAATGGATTCGACCCAAAAGAGTGATTTTCAAAATCAGCTAGTGGAAGAATTCCCAAATATTTCCATGATTGATATCTCCAAAACAGTTCAGAAATTTATCGGGATAACGGATCGGCTGGTGTTTGCAATTAATTTTATGGCTTATCTTTCAATTTTGGCAGGTATGGTGGTGTTGTACTCTATCGCCAGATATGAGACTCAAAAACGAATCTGGGAAATCAACCTTTTGAAGGTACTGGGAGCGGGGTTTAAAGACATTCGTAAAATCGTCTTGATTGAATTTGGATTTATCGGATTCATGGCTGCTCTTTTTGCAATGGTATTGAGTTTGATATCTTCATATGCCATTTCGTATTTTTTCTTTGACCGGTTATGGTCCTTCAACTGGGGTTTCAGTCTGTTTAATCTGATTGCGATATGTCTGGTTTGTGTTTTAACCGCATTAGCGGCCTCCAATAAAGCGATTCGACAGAAACCGCTTTCAATTCTCCAGGCAGTTTGATACCTGTTATGGAAAAAATGATGTAACTATTCAGCAAAATTTGAGCAGTTATAAAAAATACGAAAGTATCAACTTTTCCATAATTGGATCAAAGGGCAGAAGTGGACGAGGCAGAAGGCAGAAAGAAGTGCTGAGACGTTCAGAGCCTTTTATCGATCCTGCACTTTTTTCTGCCTTCTGCCTATACCCCTTCTGCCTTTCACTCTTATTTCTAAATGGCTGATTTTTCTATTTTTCAACTAAAATTTCATGTTTTACTGAATAGTTACAAAATGATAAAACAATATGATTAGGTACAATAAA
>Ga0307989_1001188_pt1 | contig 14614 bp, 16 predicted proteins | sample EllFjometagen185_FD_203164 | JGI IMG/M metagenome (GOLD analysis project Ga0307989, IMG submission 203164) | Marine microbial communities from Ellis Fjord, Antarctic Ocean - #185 | ecosystem: Environmental > Aquatic > Marine > Unclassified | place: Southern Ocean | collected 2014-10-08
TGTTAGTACTCAGTTTATTACCAATTAGCTTTGGGATGTCAACGATGCTATTAGCGCATGTATTCTTTAGTATTCCATTTGTCATTTTAACAGTGTTACCTAAATTAAAAAGATTAGATGAGAATTTATTTGATGCGGCTATTGATCTTGGTTGTACAAAGTTTGAAGCGATATATAGAGTAATTCTTCCCGCTATTAAAACTAGTGTTATAGCGGGAGCTTTGATAGCATTCACGATGAGTATTGATGATTTTGTAATTAGCTATTTTACAACTGGAAACGGGTTCCAAAATGTAAGTTTATGGATTTATAGTAGACTAGGCAGAAGGAGTTTTAACCCTGCGGTATATTCATATAATACTTTGATTGTTTTTATCACCATAGCCGGGCTTATAATTTATAATAAAATTAAAAATAATAGAGATTTAAAGGAGAATAAATAATGAAAAGAATAATTATTTTTATTAGTGCACTTATATTAGTAATGATACTTAGTGCATGTAACAACAGCACTGAAACTCTTTATGTTCTTAACTGGGGAGAATACATGGATTTAGATTTAGTTGAACTGTTTGAAGATGAGTTTGATGTTAAAGTTGTTTATGAAGAAGTAGGAAGTAATGAAGAAATGGAAGTTAAAATAAAAGCGGGGACTACTAAATATGATATCGTAATCCCAAGTGATTATATGGTAGACAAATTAAGACAACAAGATCTTTTAAATGAAATTGATTATTCTTTATTAGATAGCGTAAGCTTCATAAACGAAGTTGATAATCTTTATACAGGATATGGGTTTGCGCCTTATATGGTCCCATACTTTTGGGGAACCATTGGAATTATGTACAATACAGATACAGTTAACGAATCAGATCTAACAGGTTTTGATGTATTATTTGATTCAAATACATCATATAAAATTGGAATGTATGATTCTGCTAGAGATTCAGTCGCAGCTTCATTACTATATTTAGGATATGATGTAAATACAAATGTAACTTCTGAACTTACAGAAGCTGAAACAGCTTTAGAAGAAGGTGTGTTTGAAGTATTTGGTGAGGATAACCTTAAAGGATTAGTTATTGAAGGTAATTTAGATATGGCATTAGTATATTCAGGAGATTACTTTGATGAACTATATGCATTTGAAGAAGAGGAACTAGATGTAAATTTTGCTTATTATGTTCCTGAAAGCACAAATCTATGGATTGATGGATTTGTTATTCCTACTTTAAGTGAAAATGTAGATCTAGCACATGAATTTATAAATTTCTTTTTAGGTGAAGAAATCGCAGTAGCTAACGCAGACTATGTTGGATACGCACCTGTAATCCAATCAGCTTATGATATTTTAGTTGGAGAAGAGTATGGATATGATTATGATAATTATAATCCTTATCCAATTGGAACTACTCGAGTGATGTACCAATTTATAAGTGATGATAGATTTCAAAGACTAAATGAAATATTAAATGCTGCAAAAGTTAATTAGACAGACAAAAACAAAACAGTTCAGTTGAACTGTTTTGTTTTTGTCTTTTAGCAAGTTTCCCAAGGAAAACAATGTAATAATTTAGCATAAAATGGTAATATAAATGTATCTATAGCATAATAAACATTCATTTTTTACAGATTGATAATCCATTATTTTATAAATTAGTATTGAAAAACAGGAGTATTTAAAAAATATGTAATATTTTGTGTATTTTTATTTGTATATGTTATAATTAAGAGTAAAATTAAATTGAATAAATGAGGTGATAAAATGTTAAGTATTATTATGGTATTAATCATATTAGTCGTTGTAGGTGTATTGCCTAATTCAATCAATATAATAGCCATTTCAAGCATTTTAATTCTTCTTGGATATAAGTTTAGGAATATGTTTAAAAAAGCATACATATATTATATTGTTGCTCTAACACTATCATCGGTTGCTTTGGTTTATTATGAATCAGAATATTCCGCATTGATAATTGAAGGAATAATAGGATATAGTTTCTTATTTGTAGTTATGATTACTGGAGTTTTACCAAATAAATTATTGCTAACTAGAAATCTTAAGAGAAACAGAGGAATGTTTTCCATTTTATCTTTTATATTCATTTCGCCCCACTCTGCAAGTCATGCACTTGGTTTAATTGGTGGAATTAATTTGTTTGGAATTGTTGCATATGTTTTTATGGTTCCATTAACTATAATCTCATTCCAAATTATTAGAAGAGAAATCGATAACAAAGATTGGATTTATATACAAAAAGCAGCATATATTATTTATGTAAGTTTGTTTGTACATTTACTTCTTGTAGCTGAATGGGAAAACAAAGTGGTTTACGCTGTGTTATTTACGTTGTATTTAAACAATAAAATACTTAAGGAGATTAGAAAATGAAATTATTAGAAAAGGCTATTTATTCAACTATATTATTTTTAGTTGTTTATTCTCTTTTATCAATTACATTAAGAGTATTTGCTTGGACTAGCATCTATACATCTCATTTAATTGGTGGAGTTGTAGCAACAGTAGCGGGAGTTTTGTTTTTTATGTATTTACTAATTAAGAAGCAATAGTGCTTTAAACGAAATATTATACTTTTTAGGAGGAATTATAAATGATAGAGATTTTATCGAGAATGCAGTTTGCATTCACAATTGCGTTTCACTTTTTATTCGTACCATTAACAGTAGGATTAATTATTATTATTGTTATCTTTGAACTGAAGTACTATTTCAAAGACGATCATAGATTTAGAAAGTTATCTAACTATTTTAGTGATATCTTTTTAATCAACTATGCATTTGGTATTGTAACAGGAATCGCAATGACTGTTCAGTTTGGGACTAACTGGTCTCCGTATACTGAAGCTATGGGAGAAGTATTTGGATCTCCACTTATTTTAGAAGTTATCGCAGCATTCTTTTTAGAATCAACTTTTACTGGAATATGGCTTTTTAGAAGACATAGACTATCTAAGAAACTTAGATTATTTACCGTTTCAATGATTACTATAGGAACGTTATTATCTGCAATGTGGATAATATCTGCGAATGGATTTATGCAACATCCTACGGGAGCCTACTGGGATGGTAATAAGATTATTTTAACTGATTTTTCTAAGTTGTTCTTTAATCCGTATACATGGTATATGTACGTGCATAATCACTTGTCCGCAATCTTATTAGCCGGATTTGTTGTACTTGCCATAAGCTCTTGGCAACTATTAAAAGGTAAAGAAGAGGATAAACACTTATTCATTATTAGTGCTAAGTATGGAGCCTGGTCTATATTAATAGCTGGTATATTATTACCTATTACAGGTAACTCATATTTAGATTATCTAAATGTTGTTCAACCTGATAAAATAGCAATGATCACAGGACTTACTACTGGTGGATTAAAAACTGTAGTCAGACTATCATTTGGAACTATGGTAACGTTTGGAACCATTTTTATTGTCATCTCAGGATACACATTAATCTTCTTTAAAAAATATCAAAAATCACAAACTTTACAAAAAATATATATATGGTTAGTTCCATTACCATATTTAGCAATAATAGCTGGGTGGATGGTTACTGAATTTGGACGCCAACCATGGATTATATATAAAATTATGAAAGTCTCTGACGGGATAAGTATTGTACCTGTAGAACAAATTTGGTTTAGTTTAATATCTATAACAGTACTATACGCAATTTTATTCTTTATGGATTACGTCTTAACTATCAGTAGAATTAAAAAAGGAATTGTTGAACCAAAGGAAATTACAGGAGGTGAAGATAATGAGTAGTGATACTTTAGCAATTATTACTTATATAATTATTTCATCTTCATGGGTAATTTATTTATTACAAGAAATGTTTATCACTGGAGCTAGTGCACTTAACATGGCGATTTGTGAAAGTGAAGCTGAAAGGAAACAAATTCAAGTAGTTTCTGGACTGCATTTTGACGGAGTGGAAGTTTGGCTTCTTGCCGCACTTACACTTACCCTAGGAACGTTTCCATTGGTATTTGGAACTACATTTACTTATTTATATGTGGTATTCTTCTTACTTCTATACGCAATTATTGGTAGAGGGATTTCAATAGAAGTAATATACAAGCTTGATTCAAAAAGATGGATTAAATCAATGGTAGTTACATGGACTATATCTAGTATATTATTAATATTTATACTAGGTGTTTATATTTCAAATGTCTTTTATGGTTTTCCACTTGATGAATTAGGAATGACAGAAAATTACTTTAGTATTTTTAATGTTACTGGGATAGCTGGAGGATTATATTTTGTATCTTTATCACTTATTGCCGGAGCAGGATGGATTAAACTAAATACTGAAGGTAATGTTGGAGATAAAGCAGTTAGTTTTGTTAAAAAATACGGAGTAATATATACAGCACCAATATTGTTAATGCTTGTGTTTATGGGATTAAACAATACTGATTCATCTATCTTTATTGGTGAACTATTTAGTGAATCAATTGTCTTCTTTATTTTCCCAACTTTAACAGCTATATTTTCAATTTTAGCTCTTTACATGGGATATAAAGAAAAAGGAAAGGAAATCTTTATATTTAGTTTACTTGCAATGTTATTCTTCTTAGTTACTGGATTTGCAGGAATATATCCTTACATGATTCCTTCGAATATTGCAATGGAAAACGGAATTACAATTTATGAATCTGCAGTTTCTGATAAAGCATTAAAATTAGTAATAATTATTGTAGCAATTTTCTATCCGATAATATTTCTTTATCAAGGATGGAAATATAAAAACTTTACTACAAAAGTAAAATTAAATGATGAATAGGAGGCCAAAGTAATGGCAGCTAAAATTATGTTATGGCCTTCACCAAGGTCGAAATTTGTAAAAGAACCGAATATGAAATTAATATATAATACATTATTAGTATTAAGTATTATAATGATACTTAATAATTACTATATGTATTCATTTATGTACGCTGTTAAATTATTTTTAATGATTGTTGTCGCAATCTTTTTAACAGTAGAATCAGAAATTTTATTCTATTCTCATGATAAAGATATAGATAGACAACAAGCAAAGACTTTGATTAAGAAATCTTATCCAAAACTTACCGCGCTAATCTATGTATTGCTTATACCAATTGGTACACCATTATGGCTTGTAGGACTTGGAGCTATCCTTGCTACTTTTCTTGGTAAGTTATTATTTGGTGGATTTGCACATATGGTCTTTCACAGTTCACTTGTGGGGGTACTATTTGTAACACTTGGATGGACTCAATTAGTTGATGGAGTAGCGTTTATGACTTCATTTGATAATTACTTAATAGATCTAGTTTTTAATAATAGTTTCTTCAATGATACATTAAGTATTGGTGGGATATTTGATCCTAATAATATGACCACTTCACTTGGAATGTTACTTAATAATGACATGTATGATTTCTTAGATGTTTTTATTGGGATTGTCCCTGGTATTGTAGGTTCTGGAGTTGTCTTACTTGGAATCTTTGGATTCTTATTATATAAAAAGGCAATAAATTGGATTACTCCTGTGGTGATGTTAGGTGCGTTTTTACTAACTGCATTAATCATGGGATTAGTAAACGACTATGATTCTATTTATCCACTATACCAATTATTCTCAGGAGCATTCTTGTTTGTTTTAATCTTTGTTGTAAGTGATCCGATAACTACACCTATTCCTACAAAAGGAAAAGTAATATTTGGCTTAATAGCGGGGTCTTTAACAATGTTTATACGCTATGGAGTTCAATATGAAGAGGGTGTTATATTTGCTGTATTATTTATGAACATGTTAACTCCTTTATTAAACCAATCGTTTAAGGCTAAAAAGCCTGTGAAAAAAGCACCTCCTAAAAAGGTAGGTGTATAGTATGAGTAAAACATTATACTTTGCAGTATTCTTATCAGCAACTGCGATGATAGTAACCGCAATTGCATATGCAGGATACACTTGGGCAGAACCTATTATTGCTCAAAATAGAATAAATACAATTGAAGAAAACATTGGAGTATTTTTTAGTGAAGAAGATGGATATTCGAGAAATGATGATCAATTAGAAAATTCTTATCTTGAAAAGAATTACAAAGCAATCAGTGAGATATATGAAGTACTTGATGGTGATGGTGAAATATACGTATTAATATATAACGTTACTGTACAAGGAAGAAACGGTATGATTGATGCTTTGGTAGCTGTTGACCCATATATTGATAAAGTTGTTGCTGTGAGTTATTATAGCCATACTGAAACACCAAATATTGGTGAAATATACACACGAGATGAAGAAATAATAAAATTAATCGGACAATCGATTTTAGATATTACTATTGATGATCTTGTTGGAGCATCAGCTGGAACAACTAAAGCAGCAATTATCACAATGTTTGATGAAATTTTAAATCATTACAATGCTGAGGAGGTGCATATCGATGGCTAAGAAGAAAAGATTGACACCGAAGCAAAATGTTATTAAAGGTCTTATTAAAGAAAACCCTACCTTTGTATTAATACTTGGTATGTGTCCAACGTTAGGAGTAACCACATCACTAGAAAATGGACTTGGAATGGGATTAAGTGTATTGTTTGTTTTAATCTTAACAAACATTTCTATTTCGTTAATTAGAAATATAGTGCCAAATGAGATTAGAATACCAGTTTACATCGTAGTTATAGCATTAGTTGTAACAATGTTAGAATGGATACTTCAAGCAAAATTCATTACATTATATAATTCACTTGGAATATTCCTACCTCTAATTGTAGTAAACTGTATTATTCTAGGTAGAGCTGAAGCATATGCCTCAGACAATACTGTTTTTGATTCTATCTTTGATGCTATTGGAATGGGACTAGGATTTACGCTAGGACTTTCAACATTATCATTTGTTAGAGAACTACTTGGAACTGGTTCAGTTCAATTACTAGGATTTACATTATTTGATTCAAATGTTGCAGCTACATTCTTAGTTCAACCAGCTGGGGCATTCTTAACACTAGGATTAATAGTAGGAATTATTAATACAATAAAAGTTGATAAAGCTAAAAAGAAAAAAGCTATCTTAGACATTAAAATAGCAGCAGCATTAAAAATAAAAGCAGCAAAAGCTGCGGCAGCATTGCAAGCAAAGGAGGAATTAGCTAATGGGTGATCTCTTAACTTTAGCATTCACATCGTTTTTAGTTCAAAACATTATTTTAAGTCAATTTCTCGGAATTTGTTCATTCTTAGGAGTATCTAACAAAAGATCAAAAGCACTAGGAATGGGACTTGCTGTATTTTTTGTAATTACATTATCAGGTATTGTAACATGGCTTATATATTATAAAATATTAGAGCCAGGCGGACTTACATTTATGCGAACTATTGTTTTTATATTAGTAGTTGCAGCAATGGTGCAAATACTTGAAATGGCAATTAAGAAATTTAGTCCATTATTATATGGTTCACTTGGAGTGTATTTACCACTTATCACCACAAACTGTGCGGTTCTAGGTGTAGCATTATTAAACATTCAAAATAACTTTACATTAACTGAAACAATAGTATTTAGTGCATTTACTTCATTAGGTTACACCGCAGTAATAATAGTATTCTCGTATATTAGAGAGCAAATGCTTAAAGCTCCAATCCCTGAAGGATTCAAAGGAATCCCATCAGGATTAATCGCAGCTTCAATAATGGCATTATTATTTAAAGGCTTTGTAGGTCTTATCTAATGTTAATGGCTGTATTACAAATAGGAGCTATTGGATTAATACTTGGTGTATCAATCGGAATCGCTAATAAATACTTAGAAGTTAAATCACATCCGCTTGTAGAAGCAATATATAATGAGTTACCTCATTTTAATTGTGGAGCTTGTGGTAACCCTGGGTGTCTTGCTATGGCAAACACTGTTGTTGATGAAAATGCACCATTAACAAACTGTAAACCTGGGGATGCAGAAATGCGTAAAACAATTCAAAAGATTTTGGATGATTATAAATCTGGAGATTTAGTTTTTGAGGATGATCCAACCAAAGCTAGTTAATAATTTAGCGCAAACAATTTTGTTTGCGCTTTTTAGTTAATAATACTAACCATTATGTAAAGATATGATACAATAAGTATATGCAAAAACTAAATCATTTTTTTGGAAAAGAGGAGTAATATGTTTACTACGAGTGAATACGGATTTATAGAAGAAGAATACACCAAATTGCTTGACTCTAAAACGAAGAAACCCAAGGTTGTTTCAAGTCGATTATTTATGATATTTGCTATTTTAATTATACTTGTTCTGTTTTCTGGGATTATGAAGAATGAACCCTGGGACTTGATAGTGCCAATTGTAGGTTCTATAATTTTTTTAATTCTTATTATCTTTTTACTAATTAGTTTTAAGTATACAAGTGAAAAACCATTTTACGAGTATATTGTTAAAAAAATAATTGATAAAATTAACTATAATCTTGATCTAAATATTCAACAAATGGAAATAGTGAAAACTAAGTATGATTTCAATTCTAAAGGTGGAATATTTACTAGATTTAGTAGTACTAAAGTTAGAATGCACTTACAAGGTCACTCTGTACATGGTAAACCATTTGATTTATATGAGACAATCCTAATAACAAGTGATGGTAAAACTCAAACAACACATCTTAATGGAGTGTATATTGTCACTCCTTCAAATGAAAATTTTTATCAGCAAATTAGAACAAATGGTAGTCCTCATTTAAAAGGTAACAAATATGATTTGATTGAAAAGACGGATGAATTTAGAAACTATTTGGATAAAGATACAAAAATGATAAGTGTAAATGATCAATATGTTAATTTATTTAAGAAGTTACATCAATCATTAGGATATAAAAAAGCATATATGTCAATTGTTGAAAAAGAAGTTCATTTTGCGATTCAACCTGTTAAACTATATGAGTATAAAGAATTAAGTTTTGAAAAAATAAATGAAGCATATGATGAGATTAAAAACTTAATCGAATTAGTTGATAAATTAGAAATAAATGATTTCTAGTTTATAAAGGAGATATTATGGGAAAATATGAATTAATTGCTACTTCTACATTTGGAATTGAAGCAGTTGTAAAAAGAGAGTTAATTGGTCTAGGATTTGAAGTGACTAAAACAGAAAATGGTAAAGTTACTTTTTTAAGTGATGAAGCAGGAATAGCTAAAGCTAATTTATGGCTTAGAAGTGCTGATAGAGTGCTTTTAAAAGTTGGTGAATTTACTGCGGTTACTTTTGATGAATTATTTGATCAAACGAATGCTTTAGATTGGGATAAAATCATTCCAATTGATGGTAAGTTTACGGTTAATGGAAAAAGTGTTAAATCAAAATTATTTAGTATTTCTGACTGTCAAAGAATTGTTAAGAAGTCTATTGCTAAAAACTTACAAAAAGCATACAACTTAGATTGGTTAGAAGAAACAGGCGCTGAATATACTGTTTTAATATCTATGTTAAAAGATGTGGCTACATTAACTATAGACACATCAGGTACTGCTTTACATAAAAGAGGGTATCGTGTTGAGTCTGTACTCGCACCTATTAAAGAAACATTAGCTGCAGCTATGATTTTATTAAGTTACTGGAATAAAGATAGAGTATTATATGATGTCTTTTGTGGGTCTGGAACTATACCGATTGAAGCAGCACTTATTGGTAAAAATATAGCTCCAGGATTATATAGAGATTTTGTGTCTAAAGAATGGGAATTTATTGGAAAAGATGTTTGGAAAGAAGAAACAAAAAATGCATTATTAGCAATTGATCAAGATGTTGAACTTAAGATTGTTGCTACTGATATAAGTCAAAAGGCCATTGACGCAGCAAAAGCAAATGCTGAAGAAGCTGGAGTTCTTGATGATATTACTTTTGTTAAACAAGATTTTAAGTTTGTTAATTACGCAGAAGATTATGGGATAATAATTTCTAATCCTCCTTACGGCGAAAGAATAGGAGAAGATTTAGAGATTAAGAAACTATATAAAGATATGGGATTTAGATTTAGTAAACTTACTACTTGGTCTAAATATATTATTACTTCATTTGAAAATTTCGAAGATGTATATAGACATAAAGCAGATAGACAAAGAAAATTATATAATGGTAAAATAGAAACAAGATATTATCAGTATTATGGACCAAGACGTCCAAGAGAAGAATAAAAAAAACAGCGATGGCTGTTTTTTTTATAGATTATAAACCTAACTTGAGAACAGTAAAATGATTCTTGAAATGTTTGATTATTTGTACTATTTTTGTTTAATAATTGATGTAATATGATATCATAATATTATAACTTTTTGATATAAAATATGAGAGCGAGGATTACTAATGGAAATTAAAAGATTTGAAGGAACAGGTAGAATGAGTAGAGTTGTTGAATATAATGAAACAATATACTTATGTGGACAAACAGCAAAATTAGACGGTGACACAATTGAAGTTCAAACAAAAGGAGTACTGAAAAAGATTGATGATTTATTAACTAAATACGGGTCATCAAAAGAACATGTTTTATCAGTAACTATTTATTTAAAAGATATGAGTTTATTCCAAGGAATGAATAGTGTTTGGGATTCTTGGGTTATTGATGGGTTTGAACCTGCACGCGCTACTGTAGAAGCAAGCATGGCAAGTAAAGAAATATTAGTAGAAATGACAGTTATAGCTGCGAAGGTATAACGATTTTCTAAAATAATGGCTTTATAGTTTATAATATATATATATAACGTGGTATAATATTATTAATAATAGATAAAATATATTATCTTAATAAGGAGGAAAATATGAAAATATTATCAATAATAATATATATAGTTGTACAAATAATCTTTATACCACTTGCAATAATAGGTGAATTATTAATTCTTATAAAGCAATACACTGTTAGTAAACGTTTGAGAATATCTTCAACTGCGGTTGATGTAGTTAGTGTAAGATGGGCAATGGATATTTTCGATATTAAAGAAGACAAAATATCTAGACAGTTATTTAAGCATTTACCAAATGCATCTCTAATTGGACATTGGATGGTAATGTATCCAACTTATTTAAGATATAAAATTGGTAAAAGTTATAACGGATTCTTTTCTTCAAAAAAATCTGGGAAAGAATTTTTTGGTAACCCAATAACAAATAGATCGTTATATTTCGATAGATATATAAAGGTTCATCAAGCTACTGCTAGTCAACTAGTTGTACTGGGCGCAGGATTCGATACAAGATGTTATGGAACTCTTAGCAAGGGTTGTCCTAATTTATTTGAGATAGATTTACCTAATACTCAAGAAGTAAAAATTAAAACATTAAAGAAAGCAGAAATTGATTGCTCTAATGTGACTTTTGTTCCCGCAGATTTAAGATCTGAAAAATGGGCAGAAAAATTAGTAGAGGCGGGATTCGACCCGAAATTAAAAACAGTCTTCTTATTAGAAGGAATTACAGTATATCTTAATGAAAAAGATGTTTTGGATATTCTAAGTAAAATTTCTAATTTAACTGTTAAGGGTAGCGCAATACTTGTTGATTTTTATTCTTCAAGATTTGTTAAAATGAGTAGATTACCTAATAAAGTTGAAGGATACAAATTTGGAATCGATTTAGAAGATAGTAATATTTTTACTGAATTTGTTAAAAAAGCAAATTTAACGTTAGAGAAACATAATTATCTAGGACATCTTCAAAGTGGTGGTCCATTTATGGTCACAGCAGAGTTAATAGTTAAATAATGTAAAAGGAATCCACAAGGATTCCTTTTACATTATCTTATCTGAATTGTTTTAAATGCAAATACTGCAATAATGTTGTAAAATAAATAAGAAGTTATTATTTATAGATGGTGGAGAAAATTATGATATATGATGCAATAGTAATCGGTGGTGGACCTGCAGGTTTAATGACGTGTGGAGTTTTAAATGATAAAGGTATAAATTATTTACTGCTTGAGAAAAACAGCTCGTTAGGCAAAAAACTACTTATAACCGGTGGAACAAGATGTAACGTAACTAATAATTTAAATGTAGATGATTTTATCTCTTCTTTAACTATGAAACATAAAAGATTTTTATATGCTTCATTAAATGAATATGGACCAACTGATATAAAAGAATATTTTAAGAATAACGGATTGAATTTAATATTAGAAAACGACTTTAAGTATTTTCCTGAAACTAATAAAAGTTCTAGTGTACTTGATGTCTTAAAAATGAATATGAATCTTAGCAAAGTAATCTATGATAGTCATGTAAAAAACATTAGGAAAGATCAAGAAGTATTTAGTATTTTAACAAAGGCCGGGAAAACATATACTGCCCATAAAGTAGTAGTAGCTACTGGTTCTAGTAGTTACCCACTAACCGGAAGTAATGGAGACGGATTGAACTTCGCTAAGAAACTCGGAATTGACTATAAGTCCTTTACGCCAGCTGAAACTCATATTTATTCAAAATATGTTACAGATAACTTAGCTGACCTACAAGGAGTATCTTTAGTTCATACATCTGTTAGGATAAAAGGAACTAAAATAGTTAATGATGGTGGACTTGTATTTACCCACTTTGGAGTAAGTGGACCTGCAATTTTGCATTCTTCAGAATATATATATGAAGAACTAGAAAACAATAAAACAAGTATTTCATTTAACATTACTGAAAAGAGTATAGATGAAGTAATTGAACTAATAGAGCAAGGCAAAACAGAGAATAAAATGATTTTAAAAGTATTAGAAAAGCTAACCACAAAACGATTATCTAAAAAGATATTAGACTTGATACAACTTGAAAATAAAAACATTAATGAAATATCAAAAAAGGATATTTCTAGAATTATTGAGTTGTTACTTCACTTTACAATTCCTGTTGATAAAGTTCAATCTAAAGAAAAAGCATTTGTTAATGCTGGTGGAATTGTGACCAAAGAGATTAACCCAAAAACAATGGAAATTAAAAAAGTCCCAGGGTTATATTTTATAGGAGAAACAGTAGATGTACACGGACCTATTGGAGGATTTAACATTACAATAGCACTTTCTATGGGATATAAATGTGGAAATAGTATTGATGATAGTTTAAAGTAATGGAGGATACAATGACAAAAGAAAAAGTATTATTAAAAAATGAATTATTTAATAAAGAAACTGTATCTTTAGTATCCAAGGCTATAAAAAATGTATATGAAGATTTTGATGAGAAATCATTCACAGAGGAAATAGTATCTCAATTCGATAAATTAGAATTGAAAGCGAGGATCCATTGGATAAGTACAATAATTAGAAAATACCTACCCGATTCTTATATAGAATCAGTAAAGATTCTTCTAAATTCCATTGAAAATTCAAAAGGGGAAGGAAGGTTTGTATTCTCAGCCTACCCTGATTTTGTTTCTACTTATGGATGTAATATAGAGCATTTAGAGGTATCATTAAAAATGCTGGGTGAATTTACTAAATTGTCTTCTGCTGAATTTGCGATTAGATTTTTTATAAACGAGTTCCCAGAAGCTGCATATAAAAAAATGTATGAGTGGTCTAAAAGTGAGAATGTAGATCAAAGAAGATTATCTAGTGAAGGTCTTAGACCGAAACTTCCTTGGGCCAAAGGAATTAAGTTTGAAATAGGCAAAGGAGCATTGCCATTGAATAATCTATATTATGATGATGTTAGATATGTAACTAGATCAGTAGCTAATCATTTAAATGATATTTCAAAGACTGATCCTATGTTAGTATTAGATACTCTTAAAGAGTGGAAACAATCAAATAAACAAAAAAATATCGAGATGGATTACATAATATCTCACAGTCTTAGAACATTGGTGAAAAAAGGACATAAAGAAACTCTCCAATTTTTAGGATACAGTTATGATCCAAAGGTACAAGTGACAAATTTATTAATTGAGAAGAAGAATATCAATGTAGGAGATTCAATAAGTTTTTCATTTAATATTACTGCTTTTGAAGATGAAAAACTTGTAATCGATTATGTTGTAAGATATCCAGCAATAAAAAATAGAAACTCAACAAAAGTATTTAAACTTAAAAAAGTTTCTCTAACAAAAGGTAGCTCAATAAAGATATCTAAAAATCATGCGTTTCGCTTAATGACAACGAAAAAACTATATACTGGGGAACATAGTGTATCAATACAAATTAACGGAAAAGAATTTAAATCAGTTATATTTAATCTTACAGTATAAGAAAAGGTGCTAAAATGAAAAAAGATTATATTATGTCAATGACAGTATTAATGGTAACTTCACTTTTAATTGTTATTGTAACTAGAGATTTCTTCTTGGATTTCGCTAGTGATTACAAAATATTAGGAGGCTTTACAAAATTCTTCTTCTTAGCATCTATAGGAGATTTTGTAGCAATAAGGATAAAAAATAAAAAGTGGGAAATTCCATCATACATATTTATTAAAGCTTTTGTCTGGGGATTAATAGGTATATCAATTGTTCTAATGTTTACCATTTACCCTGTGGGAATAGAGGACTTGCAAAATAATAATATTTTACCATTTGATGGGAATACATTCTTCTTTGCATTGTTTGTTTCAATAACAATGAACTTTACATTTGCTCCA
>Ga0307989_1001190_pt1 | contig 14586 bp, 11 predicted proteins | sample EllFjometagen185_FD_203164 | JGI IMG/M metagenome (GOLD analysis project Ga0307989, IMG submission 203164) | Marine microbial communities from Ellis Fjord, Antarctic Ocean - #185 | ecosystem: Environmental > Aquatic > Marine > Unclassified | place: Southern Ocean | collected 2014-10-08
CTTTCTCTTTCAGGCCGAAGCAGTACAGAAATGTTTCGACCAGAGTTGCAGTGTTATTTACACCTCTGATAACTTAAATAACCAACTTCGCTTTCTGGTTGTTTTTTACCCACCTGACAGAATAGACTCGGAATTGGATAACTGGCTCATTTCAAAACAAGAAAATGGATATCGTATTATTCTGATATCCAGTCGAAAAAAAATCACTCGCTTAAACACTAATATTATCAATACAAACCTGATCACAGTTGATGATATCAGAAATAATTTTGAAGATTTTCTACCGGAAGAATGGGTGGACCTAATAAAAAGAAATGTTCCATCACACATGGAGAATTTTTCTTTATTAAGAATTGCGCGAAATACCTGTAATTCTCAACTATTTGATCTCTTTACATCGGTAACTGACGTTAAAGCTCTCTGGAAAGCAAGTTTTAAAACTCTGCTACCGGAATTATCCACTTTAAAAATAAAAATACTACTAATTCTCTTCTTTCTAAGAACCCGAGTTTCTGTATCCTATCTTAAAATACTGACCCAAACTAAAAAATTGGGAGAAGAAATTCAGTACTTATACAAACTGGGACTCATTGAGGCGGACTACTCTTTCGGAACTTTCTGGATGCCCTACCAGATGAATATCCAGTTTAAGACTGATCCACTAATTCCAAGCGAGCAACTTAAAAAACACTGTAAGGAAATCATCCAGGCCCAAATTTCCGTATTGAATCAGGATCGCCTTCCCAGCTTCATGGAAATTGTTGGATTTCAATACAGTGTCAGCTATCTTACTGAATTAGGTGGGGCAGAATCTGCAGCACAAAGATATCTACAGTATCTTAGAAAAATTCTACAGTTTAATTTAAATTACCATGACTTTTTTCTGCAGGGTGTCAGTTATTGTCTGGAATTCGCCTATCTATCCGGAGATCGTAAAACGATTCAAAAAACGATCATTACCTCTATAGATATTATAGATCAGTTATCCAGGACTGAAGCATTGAGTTTATATGAGTGGCTCCAAAAAAGTGAGGAAAAAAATCGTAACTGGTTGATGGTTGCAGAAACACAAGTGAAAATGGCAGAAATTTATACCCGGCGTAAACAACCTGAGAAAGCTATTGGTTTGATAACTTCAGCGATTCAATTAAATAATGATATTAAGAATTTTTCAAATCGCTATCGAAACATCATCAAGATTGCATTACTGTTACTGGACCTTGAAGAATATGACCAGTTACAGAATCTCTTGAGTCAACAAAATTTCAATTTTAACAAGCTAAACAAAGAGGATGTTCAAAAATTATGGTTAATTGATGGCCATATTTTATATCAGGATCAAAAATACGCGGAATCCTTGGAATCCCTAACTAAATTCACTGAATATACCGAATTAAATATCAGTGTTCATTTATTCGCTAAAACTTACCTCTTACTGGCTGAATTATATCAAAAAGGCAATCAGCCTCAAAAAAGTAGCCAATTCTGGAGTAAGGCAGCTGTTTATCTTGAATCCCTGGATGATACCCAGCAAGCCGGTCAGCTTCATGAAAAATTATGGGAATATTATTATAATTCCGGAGATTACCAAAAAGCAGTTCGTCATTTGGAATGGATGTACGAAAACCAAAAACAAAAAGGTACAAAAGAAAAAATTAAGGAATTGGCGAACCAGCTAGGAGGGGTATACTATAAATTAGGAGATCGTAATAATTCGACTAAATATTATAAAATATCTCAGGAAAGTTTATCATAGAAATTTTATTTATAAATTCCTTTTCCGAAATTCAAAAAATGATCTAGTTTGTTACAACTATGGACGGTTGCAATTAATCTAGCTGAAATTTGGGGACATGGTCACATTCTGGTACATTATAAAAATAACAGTATCAAGCTGATATGTGTACCCTGATTTCAGCGGAACTGGAAAACAAGATACTCACTGGTAACATCCAACTTGCAGAGCTATAGTATGGGATGGTTTAAAACAAAAACAGGAAAAAAATACCTACTGCTGATACTTTGTTTCATACTGCCAAATTTTGGTGTTTTTGCGCAGGATGCCGGGCAAGAGTTATTTATGGAAAACTTATGTCATACTTGTCACGGCCTACAAGGAAAGACCATCTATCCAAATTATCCAAATCTGGCTGGTCATGATGCTATGTATATCCGAAACCAATTTCTGGACATTCAATCAAAAAACAGAAAAAGCGGTTTGACGATTTTGATGAATACTTTTCCTACTATCAGCAAAATAAAGCCCCAGGAAATTCACGATATCGCTGCTCATCTGTCCAAACTACCTTAAATAATCATCGCCAAAGGATACTGCTAAAAATCACATCTTTGGTAATTTGAAGTTTACCGGAAATTTCCATTTCTGTTAAATTTCCAGTAACAGGGCTCTTGGTTAATACTGCTTTAAAACTATTTTCCTTAAGGTCTAAAATAACAGCATCCATAAATCCCAAATATATACGGTGTCTAGGGTAAAAGCATTTAAAGATACACTCCTTTATCGAAAAAATGATTTTAAGATTTTGAAGACCTGTTGATTTCCGAGTAAACCAATGATTCTGTTCTTCCGGATTTAAAACATGATTGCTGATATTCGGATTAACGATTCGTTTCAAATTTTCAATATCAATCCCTAACCCCTTTACATATTGACTAGGACTGGCAATCAAAGCCGCTGCATTGCTGTTAGAATGGGTAATGCTTCCGGTGATAGAAGATGGCCAGTTTGGTGACCTATCCGGATTGGTCAAAACAGGAAGATTGAAAAACCCCGCCTGTTCCATGGCAAAATGGACACATCTTCGACCAGAAATATATTCTAAGCGCCGTTGATCTGACTTGAATTGATGACTCCATAATATTTCCATTGCATGCAGTTTTGTGGTATCCTCGGAGACGGCGTCAGTGTGAAAACAACAAATATCAGGATAAGGATTTAATAAAGTCATGGAGATTATCTGAAAATTTATTTAAAGCAGAACAGCTTGCAAAATTAGTAAATACTTTTTTTTTACTGTATTGTTAAGCAGAATTAATTTGTTTAGAGATATGTTTTCTATGTGGACTCTTTACTGGGTAATATATTATAACCGCTAAGTTTTAAATTGCATTATACCGTATTATGAACGTTCGGGTCACAAATGAAATCAGTTTTACTACAGAAATAAAATCAGTTTTTTCTTCTTTCTAAAGTTGTATCAGGCAAGAAAATATGGAAAGTTTACCCACCATCTCTACGGCAAAAACAGAAAACAGCCAACAATATATCACCTTTAAAATAGGAGAAGAACTTTACGGTATCGCTATCATGGCTGTAAAAGAGGTAATGACTCCCCGACCTGTAACTGTGATTCCTCGGACGCCAAAATATCTCATCGGTATCATCAATCTAAGGGGTGAAGTCATATCAGTGATTGATTTGAGAATTCGTTTTGGATTGGACAAAAAAGAAATGTCTACCAGATCCAGAATCATCGTTGTTGTTGCGAATGGCATGAAGATGGGAATATTAGTGGATTCCATTAATGCCATCATGACACTGGATGTAGATGATCTTAGGAATGCCAACATGATCGTGTCCTCTGATAAACAAAAGTTTGTATCGGGTTCATATAAACTTTCTGAAGATAGTATTCTATTGATATTACTGCAGGATAAAATTATTGATGAAAACGATTTTCAAACCCAACTAAAAATCAATCAGGATCAGGAATTACTTTCTGTTGAAGTGATTCCTGATAAAGACGGGGCTAAAGAAATTCATTTGGTTGGTTTTTCAGTTCGTAATGAGCAATATTCAGTAGTAAGTCTAGGGGTGGAAGAGATTATTTTTCTACCGAAAATGACGACTGTACCGGAAATGGATTCTTTTGTTGAAGGTATTTTTTATTTAAGAGAATCGCTTATTCCGGTAATCCGACTGGGGAAACAGCTGGGATTGGGAAAATCTGATACTAATGAAGATACACCTGTAATCATTGTCAATATTTTTAATATGAAAGTCGGCTTGATTGTGGATGAGATTACCGGTGTATTTTCAGTGCCGGAAGAAGAAATTAAAACTGCTCCGATTCATATCAGCAAAAATCAAGCTGAGCAGTTAAAAGGTGTGATCCGTTTAACCCGAGAAAATCAGAGTTACATCATCATGGTGTTGAAACTGGAAAAATTGTTTTCATTTCAAGAACAGGATTTATTACGAGAGTTGGACTATATGTATGAGACAGAGGAAACACAAGCTGAAAAAGATACCGTGCAGGATCTGTCAATTTTTGAATTTATGCTGGCTGGTGATCGATATGCTATTGACCTATCAGAAGCCAACGAGATCATCCCCATCTGTGAATTTGTACCGGTTCCCAAGGCACCGCCATATATTAAGGGAATCATTAATTTGCGGGGGGATGTTGTATCTGTCATTGATTTACCGAAACTGGTTTCTCACCACGATTATCGGTTTGATCGTTTTACAAAACTTCTTATTGTTAACACCGGAAATGAAATCATCGGGTTAATCATAGAAAAAGTGCTCGGTATCCGCAAAGTAATTTCAAAAACATTTGAACCTCCCTCAGATATTCTTCAACAAAAAGGAAATATCTATATCAAGGGCATCGGCAAAGATGATACTAGTGATGATATTATTATCTTGATGGATGTTGGGGCTACCCTGGAACAGATACAATCATCTGATGAAAGTGAAAGTCTTAACGCTATATTTGAAGCACTGGAATTACTGGAATTGGAAGATGAACGGGCAGAGCAGGCTTTTGAATCATGATCTACAAAGTTATTGTCGTGGATGATTCGGCTATGATGAGAGCCGAATTGTCCAGGATCATCCAGCAAGACCCTAAATTACAAGTTGTCGATACTGCAAAAAATGGAAGTACTGTTTTAGAGTTGATTAAAAAACATCAACCGGATGTTATTACATTGGATATTGAGATGCCGGTTATGAATGGAATTGAAACTTTAAAACTGATCATGAAAGAATCCCCGCTGCCCGTTGTCATGATCAGCCAACTAACAAACACCGGGGCAGCTGAAACGATTGAGGCATTACATATAGGTGCTTTTGATTTCATCCACAAGCCATCAGGATCAGTCTCACTGGAAATGAAATTGCAGGCTGTTGCCATTCGTAATAAAATCAAATTAGCGGCCATCAATCGAAATCGCATTAAAATTAGAAAACGAACCTGGCAACCCAAACCAGTGAAAGCTGTTCTTCCCTTTAATCCATTAGAATCATTTAAACTTGTGGCTATAGGAGTTTCAACAGGTGGACCAAGGACACTGTTGTCAATTTTACCTAAACTACCGTCACATTTTAAAGGCAGTATTATTATAGCACAACATATGCCAGCAAATTTTACAGCAACATTTGCCAAACGACTCGATACTGTCTGCAATTTGAACGTAAAAGAAGCAGAAGATGGTGAAACCGTTAAACGCGGATACATTTATATCGCTCCCGGTGGCAAACACATTAAAATTTACCGCCAACACCTCTTATCACGCCTACAAATTATTGATGAAATCCCACGCACACCCTATAAACCTTCAGTAGATGTTCTATTTGAGTCGATGACGCAACATTTTCAAAATCAATGGTTAGGCGTCCTATTGACAGGCATGGGTAGTGATGGTGCCCAGGGACTCGCAAAATTACGAAAAATGGGCGGACATACAATTGCAGAATCTGAAGAGAGTTGTGTCGTATTTGGAATGCCCAAAATAGCCATTAAGTTAGATGCCGCAGAATTTATATTAAATGAAGATCAAATTGTACCTAAAATCATCGAGATCATTCACCAATAATCATGTTTCTATATTCTAATTTAAAATTTGAGTCTATTGATATTTATCCCATTCGTGATTTAGTGGCTGAAATATCAGGACTATACTTCGATGAGCGAAGATTCTATTTTATAGAAAAAAGAATCCGCAACCGCATGAAGCAAACCAATTCAAAATCGGTAAAGGATTATTTCAGGTTACTGAAACTCAGTAATTATGCCGGAGAAATAGAAGAATTAATTACCGCATTGACAATTAATGAAACTTATTTTTATCGAAATATTCCACAATTAGAATCCTTTATTGAAGAAATACTACCATTGGTGATTCAGGCTAAAAAAAAAGGTGATCGAACCTTAAAATTCTGGAGTGCCGGCTGTTCTTCTGGGGAAGAAGCTTACACTTTATCAATACTACTTCAGGAACATCTAAAAAACCCTCAACAGTGGAAAATCGAAATTATAGGTTCGGATATCGATCAAAAGATATTGAGAAAAGCACAACGGGCTTTATATAATAAAAGGCAGGTTAAAAATTTATCGTCTCACTTAATAAAAAAATACTTTAATCACTCCGGATCTCTCTTTCAATTGAAAGATGAAATCAAAAACAGCGTTCAATTTAGTTGTGTCAACTTAATGAATCACCGCGAATTGCGTCAATTCAGCGGAATGGATTTTGTGTTTTGCAGAAACGTACTCATATATTTCAATGATGATGCAAAAAAACAGGTGGTAAATTCTATTTTTGATATTTTGAATCCTGGTGGCTATATATTTTTAGGGCATTCAGAATCTGTGGCTAATACTAGTGCCATGTTTAAACTGATCAAATTTAATAAATCGTTATCCTATATGAAACCATGCCAATAACCAATAATACAAATGATCGCCAAATAGAAAATTTAGGAAAACCAATGAAAACCACACCCAGTGACAACTCAATATGAACGCTTAAAGGTTGAATTGATTCAAGTTCTAGCTGGACTAGGCAATGCGGATACGCTACCTTTTCTGAGGCCATTATTAAATGATCATTCCTCCTGGGTTCAAATAGAAACTGTAGAAGCTCTTAGATATATTAGCGACAAAAGTATTATAGAAGACTTAAAAAAATTACTGAGCTCACAAAATAAAGATTTGGTTGATGCCGTAAAAATAATAATAAAAGAGATAGAAACCAAGGTATAAAGCATATATGACTGCAAAAATTTTAGTTATTGATGACTCTCCCATTGTTCGGAACTTACATTCTGTTATGATAAAATCCGCTGGATACACCGTATTGGAGGCCGAAAACGGTTACGACGCCCTTGAAAAAGCAATGGGTGATAATTTTGATTTAATGGTTGTAGATATTAATATGCCCAAAATGGATGGATATACATTTTGTAAAGAAATTCGTGCAGGTAATAAAAACAAAGATGTTCCACTATTGATTGTATCAACCGAGTCTGAAGCAGAAGATAAAATGAAAGGATTTAAGGCCGGTGCCAATTTGTATTTAGTCAAACCTGTTAAAGCCGAAATATTGATAGAGAATATTAAAATGCTTTTAGCTCATGATTAGTCAAATCTAATGATTGTATCCACTCAGAATAATAATGATTGATGAATTAAGTGAAATGATCAAGGGCTTTGTAGAAGAGTCCCATGAAGCTTTTGAAGACATTGAACACGATCTATTAACGATAGAGACGAATCCCGATGATCTCAATATCGTTAACAGCATATTCCGTGTGATGCATACAATCAAGGGAACTGCTGGATTTCTGGCATTAGATGATATTGGTTTACTTTCCCATAAAATCGAATCCATTTTTGATATGATTCGCAGAAGGGATCTTAATATCACACCAGAACTGATGGATACGATTTTACCAGCCATTGATCTTTTAAAACTATTGGTATTTGAACTCATTGATGAAGAAAAATCCAATTACGACCTTAAGGCTACGATTGATTTTCTGGACAGTATTATTGAATCCAAACCCTCTGATTTTACAGCTCCCCAGCGAATTGACGATTTCATAGAGGCTGCACCGGAGACTGTCGTTTCAAAAACCAGCAAGCAGTTCAGCACCGATTTAGATGACACCAGTCACATTTCTCCTGAACTTCGGGCAGATTTTGTTATTGAAGCTGAAGAGCATTTGGATACTATTGAAGGAAGCTTATTAAGACTCGAAAAAAAACCAGATGATGAAGATTCAATTAACGAAGTATTTCGCGCAATTCATTCAATCAAAGGAACATCGGATTACGTTAACATTAGAAGAGTTACTGTCCTATCTCACAGTTTAGAAACGATTTTTGATAATATCCGTAAAGGAAGTCAAACATACAGCTACGAACTGGCAGATGTTGTTTTAAAAGGCGTTGATGTTCTTAAAACTTTAGTTTTTATGATGAAAGTTAATGATGTTGAAACGGTCATTGATCTTTCAGTCATTTTGGCTCAACTGAATCAATTTATTGAACTGGATTCATCCAAAAAGGAAAACAAGGCTCACCCTCCAAGCAAGATTGCTCAACTAGAACCACTCGTTCCGGTTTCAGAGCTAACACGGCCTGCGACAGTTTCAAAAGGCACTTATCAGGCTTTTTTAAATGTTGCTACTCAGCAGATGCAGGTTATTCGGTATATGGGTTCCAGCTTTGTTCAAAACGAATTGGATGGGAATGAATTTAAAGTTTTATTACGTGCCTTGAAGACATTAGGCGATGTGGCTAAAAATACTGGATTTAACATTATTGCAGCTTATACCTCGCAATTAGTGAAATTAATTGAAGCGGTTAGCCATCAAACACAATCAATGGATCATATCTCCGATCCTTTTTTGGAACTTATAGAGAGTCTTTCCCAGGAAGTGCAGGATATTAAAGACGGCGGTGGTAAATATTTAAATGAAGTTAGTAAAGATTTGGGCCAATCAACCCCTGATCTACCTGAAAAAATTGATCCAATTGTATTGGAAAAAGCAATGTCTCTGAATACGACAGATAGTAACAGTAAATCAACCTCAGAAGAGCCGATCATCAAAACGATGCGGGTAGATTCTGATCGCTTGGATACTTTTATGAATTTAATAGGAGAAATCATCATTACCCGAAACACCTATACCCATTTACTAGGTGAGCTCGCAATGGAAGATGTTTCTCAGATGTTATTAAAGGAATTGAAATCCGTTGAAGCTTCTTTTAGCAGAATTTCAGAAGACCTACAGGTAACTTTGATGGAAATGCGGATGGTATCCGTTAAATCGGTATTTCAAAAAATTCCAAGAATCGTCCGGGATATCTCCAGAAAAACCAATAAAAATATCCAGTTACAAGTCACCGGGGAAGAAACAGAAATTGATAAATCAATTATTGAAATGATTGGAGACCCACTGGTCCATATCGTTAGAAACAGTTGTGATCATGGTATTGAAGCACCTGAGGAACGCGCTAGAGCCGGAAAACCTGAAATCGGCAGCATCATCCTAAAAGCCAGTCATCTGGGAGGAGAAATTGCTATTGATGTTATCGATGACGGTGCTGGTATTGATACAGCCAGAGTTCTGGATATCGCTATTGAAAAAGGTTTAGTAAGCATTGAAGAGTCTCAGAATCTGGATAAAAAAACTATTGATAATTTCATCTTTCACCCTGGTTTTTCTACCTCCACCGAAGTTTCAGATATTAGTGGTAGAGGGGTCGGAATGGATGTCGTTAGTTCAAATATCAAAAAGATTCACGGTGTCGTAAATGTTGAATCTGAAAAAGGGCATGGCACTCATATTCGTTTATTGCTACCACTGACTCTGGCAGTAGTAGATGCACTAATGGTAATTAATCATAATCAAAAATTTGCCATACCATTAGAATCTGTAATGGAAACCATCGAAATCAGACAAAGTGAACTTCAAAAAATTAAGAAAAAAGAAGCCATTAACTTAAGAGGTGACGTTATTGGTGTTTCCCGTCTCTCGGATTTACTGGATCGTGAACGCATTGATCTGGATCCGGACGCGGTATTGAGTATTGTTTTTATTCAGGTTGGTACAAGGACAATGGGCATCGTTGTTGATGATTTGTCCAATCAACAGGAAATCGTGGTAAAACCTTTACAAAAATATCTGACTACAATTCCGGGAATTAGCGGATCAACAATTCTTGGTAACGGAGAAATTATTCTTATTTTAGATCCGGCTGAACTCATTGATTTAGCATCCTTATAGTATCTATAATCAGCTAAAACCAAAAATCGGATATCTTTCAAAATTTAAATTTCTGATTCACTTCTTTACTACAAAATTGTAGTTGACGGTACCTGTTTATATGGAATAGTTATTGACTTCATTTGCTTATCATAAAGGCATATCTTATAATCTAATATGACGATTATCAACCGGATTATAAAAATCCAGATCATTTTTATCTGACGAAAGAAATCATAAAAAATCCATAAGCTGTGCGGTTACGGAATGTTTTCAATAATCCTGAAAACACCCCTTAAATAACAACGGTGGCCTAAATTTGCTGTTCCCTGAACACTGACAGGGGCATCTTTATTAAAAATTGCTATAAAGATGTTATTAACAGGAATACAGAATATTTCTATCCAATGAAGCGGCCTTAATTTTAAAAAAATATAAAACTGTAGAGAAATCATGAAAGCTAAAAAACTAATTACATCGGCACTACCTTACGTTAACAACGTGCCTCATTTAGGCAATGTTATTGGTTGCGTGTTATCGGCAGATGTTTATGCCAGATTTTGTCGGGCGATGAGTTATGAAACGCTTTATATTTGCGCAACCGATGAGTATGGTACAGCCACAGAAACCAAAGCCAGGCAAGAAGGTGTTTCTCCAAAGGAGATCTGTGATAAGTATCATAAAATCCATAAACAGATTTACGAAGAGTTCAATATTGCTTTTGACTTTTTTGGCAGAACTTCAGATCCGGAACAGACAGAAGTCGTTCAGCAAATATTCAAGGATCTGGAGCGGAATAATATGGTAGAAGAGCAAGAAACAGCACAGACTTATTGCGAGCATGATCAAATGTTTTTAGCCGATCGTTTTGTGGAGGGGAATTGTCCTTTTTGTGGTTATGATGGTGCCCGTGGGGATCAGTGTGATCAATGTGGAAAACTATTGCAACCAATGGAACTGAAAAACCCTAAATGCCAGATCTGCGGTAATACACCCACCGAGAAAAAAACAAAACACCTATATATTAAATTGCCAGAATTAACACCTCAAATTAAAGATTTTCAGGAAAAATCCAATCAAAAAGGCAAATGGAGTAACAGTGCGGTTGGTGTTAGTAGAAGCTGGTTAGAAATGGGACTTTTACCCCGACCTATCACCAGAGATTTAAAATGGGGCATTCCTGTACCGAGAGCAGGCTATGAAAACAAAGTATTCTATGTATGGTTTGATGCACCCATCGGATATATCTCCGCTACTAAAAAACATTTACCAGACTCCTGGGAACAATGGTGGAAGAATCCTGAAGAAACAGAATTATATCAGTTCATGGGGAAAGACAATGTCCCGTTTCATACGGTTATTTTTCCGGCGACATTACTGGGAACCAAACAAAACTGGACCATGCTGCACCACATCAACACTACTGAATATCTAAATTATGAAAACCAGAAGTTTTCAAAATCCAGAAATACAGGAATTTTTGCGAATCAGGTAATGAACACCGATATTCATATCGATTTATGGCGTTTTTATCTCTTACACAACCGACCGGAAAAATCTGACACTAATTTTAGTTGGGATGGTTTTATTGAAGATATTAATAGCAACTTTATAGACAATATCGGTAACCTGCTTAACCGAGTATTGGTATTTTTTAATCGATATTTTGAAGGGAAACTGGAGCAACCATCTTTATCCGACAAACATCAAGCATTTCTGGAAGAAGTCTTATCCGAAGAAAAAGAAATTGTGGCTGCCTATGAAAATGTCGCCATCCGAGAAACCCTTAATAAAATACTAGCACTGGGTCGTAAAGGAAATAAATATTTCCAGGATTCAGCGCCATGGGCAACTATTAAAACAGATCCGGAATACACCAAAGCAACACTAAGCACTCTAATATATCTTACCCGGGATATTGGAATATTACTTTTCCCCTATATGCCCGAAACTTCAGCTAAAATCTTATCCATGATTGATGGTTCACCGGCGGATTTTAAAAATTTAGGTCAATGGGATCAATTAAATGATATTCAAATAAAAGCGCCTGAAATTCTTTATCAAAAATTACAACAGAAAAAAATTAACCAGCTTAAAGATAAATTTGGTAGCAAACCAGAGGAAGAAACTATAGATCCACTATCTGCCTGGGATAAAATTGAAATTAAAGTGGGAGAAATCAAGTCAATAGAGGTTCATCCCTCTGCAGATCGATTGTATAAGGAAGAAATTGACTGTGGTGAAGGTCGACTTCGAACCATTGTATCAGGCTTGGTTAAGTATTATCAACCCGATGAATTATTAGGGAAAAAAGTACTGATTGCGACAAACTTAAAACCGGTGGATTTAAGGGGTGTCTTGTCTGAAGGAATGGTACTCACTGCAGAGAAAAAGAAAAAATTGGAAGTTATTTCCCTGGAAGATCGCACCGTTGGTTCAATCGTTACTATGGAAAACAGGGAATATATTGACAGACCGGAAGACATCTCAATTGACACGTTTTTTGAAGCTAAAATCAGTGTTAAAGACAATCAGGTTAATATTGATGGAAAGCTCTTGCAGATCGATAATCAAACGATTACGACACAAACGATTGCAAATGGTAAAATAAAATAGGAAGGAATAAACTCAAATCCTTTAAAGCCCCATTAAAAGGATTTGAGTTAAAATCTTACTTGTACTCCGAATAGTAACATCCGTGAATGATCTCTTTGTTCATGAATCCCGTTAGAAGTCTGTAAATGTGACATTTGAGATAGTTGATAATCCCGCATTGGGGTAGCTGGCAATGCCCCCATATAAGGCTGGTTAAATTCATTATCCGGCATTGGTGAGGAATTAGGCACAACTGCTTGTTTATTGAGTTGAAGAACGGCGAAAATTACCCCGGCAAAAGAACCAATTCCCATCCCGACTAACATATCATTTCGAATATCCGCTTCAGGATTTAATGGATCAAGCATATAATAAGCCATCCCTAAAGCCGTACCGACACCAGCTCCTCCTAAGGTATAAAATGTAACTGTCCTCATAACAGGTGTCCCTTTATCCTGGGCAAAAACGGGATTTGAAGTTAACAGCCCTCCCCCGCAAACCAGTATAATAAAGAGAAAACGAATAATCTTTATAAGCATTGAACCTCTAAAAATGTAATTGGATAAATATATCTATTATTTTGTCTGTACAAAAAATATACCGATAATTTTATTTTTAAAATTTTTATTGGTAATCATGATTGTGGCGTGCACTTCTTATAAAAATTCAAAGTCTTATCTGCCAAAACAGATAAGCTAAATCTGGTTTGATATTCTAAAAATGCATTTTCTGCTAATTTTGCCCGGAAATCACATTGATTTGCCATTGTTTGAATCGATTCGGCCAGTGAATCGGAAGTTTTATGGGAACAAACCAATCCCGATACCTCATGTTTCACAACCTCCGGTAGGCTACCCGTCGGAAAAACAATCACCGGTTTAGCGAGTGAAAAAAACTCCACTGCCACCCGGCAATTTACTTCACTTGCCAGTGATGGAATAATGCCAAAATCGACGAATGAAAGCGTATCACCTAAATCCGGTAAAAAATCGGTAATCGTTACCTGTCCCCCGAGTTGTTCATCTTCGATGATTTCTTTGAGAACAATTAATTCCTTTGGGTATTCCTCTAAGTCTTTTACGAAGAAAAAGAGATGGATCTTTAAATTTTTTATTTTTGCCAACGCTTTTAAGGCGATTTGATGCCCTTTAATGTCCTGTGTCCTTCCGACTAAGGCCATGGTAATTGTTGCCGGACTGAGATTCTTAAATAGAGGCTGATTGATACGATTTAAATCCGGTTTAAACTGAACGGGAGAATCCCCATAATAAATTGTTTCAAAATGGTCAATTTCTGCGTTTAATTTTTTAATCCCGGTTTTTACAATATCACCCACGCTAATAACCCCATCACAGGATTTTTTTTCATAGGATAAGCGATTTAAAAAATGGTTTTTTGGTGGCCGGGCTTCACCCCTGGTTCGGATATGTAGCAGTTGTGGCTTCAAATATCGGGCTATTGAGAATAAAAAAGAACCATTGGATTTAAATGAATGAATAATCTGAATGTTATACTGTTCAATATATTTTAATATTTTTCGTAAATTGGATAGTTGCTTAATCAGGGAAAAAGAATCTAGTTTAATATCGCTAATGACCGGAATATTATAATCCAGTGCTTTTAAATGAACCGGACTGTCTTTATTAACCAACAAGTGTATGTTATGCCCTTTGAGAATTAGTCCTCTGGCTAGATTGATGGCATAGGCAGCTTCAGCATTCCACCAACGAACATTGATCGTAATAATAATTCCCCGCGATTTACTCATTTTTTTACTTGATTGCATGGTTTATTATTTTCAATATTGATCCAAAAACACGTTCTGGTAGAATTCCGGTCAAACATTCATAATGCTGGTATTTACAGGTCCGTTTAAAACAAGGAGAACATTTATAATTAATCGTCACTATTTCCGCTAAAGGGTTTGCAGGGCCAGTCCAGGTTGTTGACGTCGAGCCAAACAACGC
>Ga0307989_1001191_pt1 | contig 14577 bp, 8 predicted proteins | sample EllFjometagen185_FD_203164 | JGI IMG/M metagenome (GOLD analysis project Ga0307989, IMG submission 203164) | Marine microbial communities from Ellis Fjord, Antarctic Ocean - #185 | ecosystem: Environmental > Aquatic > Marine > Unclassified | place: Southern Ocean | collected 2014-10-08
CTCTCTTTTTTATAACCCGCTACAACTGTTATATCTTTAATTTCAAATTCATTCAGGTGATTAACAATCCGACTTAATATTGTCTCCTTCCCTATCTTCAACATTGTTTTGGGAATTTCACCGGTAAGATGTCCCAGCTGTTTTCCCTGCGTTGCAGCAAGAATTACCGCATTATACCGACTTTTTGCCTGAGTACTTAAATATCGTTTTTCTGCTTCGGCGATTTCCTGATCATCCTGAAGTCTAAAAATCTCTTTTACGGGAACAACCACATCCTCAACATTCATTAAATTTTCGTCCGAGTGAATCTGTTTGGCAATTTCCTGCATTTTAGCGATAGAACCACGAACCAGATGATTTGCCCAGATCGCCAAAGCAACCTTATTTTTTCGAAAATCGTCTGTTGGAGTTGTATAATACTTGGTCGGTACAATGACCACCGGAGATCGATTATCCCATTCCTTAAGGAAAGAGAAAATTTCACTGCTGTCACTAAGCTTACTGTGAATTAAAATCGCATCCGCCCCGGCTTTTCTATACGCCTCTGCTCTTTGCATGGCTTCTTTCAGTCCCCATCCGGCAATAAACGCTTCCACCCTGGCGACAATACAGAAATCATCATCCAACTGGCTATCCTTACCCGCCTTGATTTTACCGCTGAACTCCTCAATATCAGCCAATGGCTGTCGATCTCCTCGCAGAAAACTGTTTGTTTTCGGGAATATCTTATCCTCTATACAAACACCGCCGACGCCTCTTTGTTCCAGTTTTTTAACCAAACGACGCATATTATTGAAATTACCATAACCCGTATCCCCATCTAAAAGAATCGGAATCGTCGTTGCATCACTCATATATTCAATAACATCCAGAACTTGTGTCCAACTCGCTTCGTTGTTATCCCTGACTCCTAATGAAGCAGAAATAGAAAGGCCACTGCCCCAGATCCCTTTAAAACCAGCTTCTTCAACTATTTTAGCAGATAAGCCACTATGAGCTTCCATAATAAATTCAAGCTCAGAACTGGTGATTAATTGTCTCAGTTGTGTTGTTTTTCTCATATTTTGATATTTAATTAATGAAATTATTGGTGAAAACTTGCAGAATTAGAGGCAGCTTTGTGTTATTTCTTAATATTGAAACCATAACTAAAAATCAGTCATTCATAAACCACAACTCTCTTACCCTGCTAAACTCATAAAAGTTCTAAAGTACAAAGAATGCAAGTTGTTTACATAACGTTCTATTAGACTATGAAGTAATGGGTGTGTCTTTGATTTAGATCATAGCGTAAATACGGTAAAATACTCAGCTCTAAACCTTAACCTGATGGTATTTTAAAGACTTTAATGATGTGACTCATGTTCGAAAAGGAAAAATATTAGCACTATAGTCAACTCATTTTGATGATTAGTGCCCGAACGAAAACCCTCTAAAATTCAGCTATTATTCATTTAGCCGGCTTAGATCTATATTGAAGATTCAAGCTTTCAGTAATCAGCCTTTAAGTGACTGATAATATAGTTATTTTTACTAAATACTGACAGCTGACAGCTTCTTGACTTTCATACTGAATGTTATTTTTAAATCCAGGGTATAACTAAATACAAGGGCTTTTCGTTCAGGCACTGATTAAACCTTTCATTTTTATCCAGCCACCAATAAACACGAAGCATTGAGTGCTTTAAATATATCATGATAAATTACAATAGTATCGACAAAATTATCCAGATTGCATTGGAAGAAGACCTTCCCTGGGGAGACATCACTTCCGATAACCTGATCCCATCCACTTCAGAAAGTGAACTGGCTATTAAACTGAAGGAAGATGGAGTTATCGCCGGACTGCCTGTCGCAGAAAGAGTGTTTTGGACACTAGATCCAACACTGAAATGGATCTCTTTAAAAACGGATGGAGACTATTGTGAAAAAAATACCATTTTGGCCAAGGTCAGCGGAAAGTCCCTCAGTCTTTTAAAAGCAGAACGGGTTGCGTTAAATATTCTTCAACGCTTAAGTGGTATCGCGACGTTAACACAAAAATTTGTTCAAGCCGCCAATCAAAGATCCGATAGTGTTCGCATTGTGGATACCAGAAAAACAACACCTGGACTTCGATATTTGGAAAAGTACGCTGTCAAAATGGGAGGTGGATTTAATCATCGATACTGTCTTTCGGATTCTGTATTAATTAAAGACAACCACCTGGCAATCCTCGAAAAGGAAAATATTTCATTACAGGGTGCGCTACAAAAAATCAAGAACACACTCCCTCATACTGTTAAAATCGAGGTAGAAGTGGATTCAATAAACCAGATAAAACCCGTTTTGGAAGCAGGAGTGGATGCTATTCTACTGGATAATATGACTCCTGATGAAATCAGAGAATCAATCGCTCTGATTAATAATAGAGCTGAAGTGGAAGTTTCAGGGGGTGTTTCCTTGGAAACCGTCGGTGAAATGGCCGCAACAGGCGTCGCTCTGATATCTGTTGGTGCACTGACTCACTCCGCAATTTCTCTGGATATTAGTCTGGACTACTTAGTGCTTGAATAAAAAGCCTTTCTAGATGGACAAAGCGGTGTCCATCAAACACTGATTCAATTAATGTTCGAGTATAAAAAATGATTCGACCCTAAACTCACCCCTTATATTCATAGCAGGAATACTAAACAAGCTCTTGACTATACAATATAATAGCAAGTATCTTTTTCTAAACTCACTCAATAAAAGGGGATGGTAATGAAAAAACACTCAGACTTTCAAGTTCAGAAAATGAAAAAAACATCTTTATTGGTCACAATAATTTTAGGTTTGTTTTTATTAATTCCGGGTAATGTCTTTTCATATGACTTCAGTGATGCCAGAAGATCCTTAAAAAAGGACCTTGAGTCAATGGGGAAAAGCCCATCGCAAACCACAATTGCAATTGTATACAACATCCCAGACAGGGCAAACGTTAAGAAAAAATATGATCTGGTAAAATTAAAACAAGATCTCTCTTATGAATTATTAAAATCTTTTTCTGTCACAGATCCAATTGTTACCCAGGAAATTCTTAATGCCAATCACTTAAGTTATGAACAAATTCGTCAGGACGATGAAATCCTTCGACAATTTGCCGACCGCGCCGGTAGTTCACAAATTCTATTGGTGGATTTACATCTCAATGAAGTCAGGTTATTAGCAAATATGCAGTTGGTAAACAGTGACAATATAAAGCTGTCCCAGATAAAAATGGAAATCGCACCGGAAGCAAAGGTCCAATCGACATACAAAACAGCAGAACTGGTATCCACATCATCCCAACCAAAGAAAACCGCTCTTCAGGCTTTTAATATGGATTTCAATCCAAAATCCTTTGCAGCGGGACAAAACGATACCTGGATGTATTTTGCCCCAACGGCTTTGATTAATCCGGAATACCAATCCGTTGAAATGTTAATTTGGTTAAAAAATCTGGCGGAAGTGGATGTTCAAATCGCCCGCTTCAGGTATTCAGTACGAATTCTGGAAATGCTACAATTTGGAGTCCAATCCTATGCCATTATGGTAAAAGATAATGCCGAATCAATCATTCCCAACACAAAAAAGGAAATAGGCCATCATTCTACTTATTTATCGCTAAAATATAAAATTGTCGACGATTCATCCGCTCCTGCTGAATTGGCTATCGGTGTCCGTAGAAGAATTCTTTGGGATGAAGATAACACAGATTTTACAGCCAGCGACGAAGACACCAACGAAAAGAACGACGATTACAATCAATTAACCCTTCAAATAATGGCAACAGGGAAAGTCGAACAACTGGGACTTCTTTACAATGCTTATCTCGACAGCATGACTTTTGGCGGTGGTGTAAAATTTTTACTGACATCCAACATAAAGATTTTCGCTGATTCGATGATTTATTACTATGAAAAGCCTCAAATCTCAAACGACTTTGCGACAGGGGTTCAACTATATAACCCCGCGGGGTCCGTCTCATTAAACTATCAGGTATCCACCAAACAGGTTCAAATGGGATTGGCATTTGATTTCTAAGCTCACCCAAACCTGAGCTTAATAGTGCCTCTATCCGAATTCAGCCATTGAACCTCTCGAACAAATTGCAACCTGATCGGGTTAAGCGGTAAAAAACTCAATTTACAGCTTAACCTGTTACCTACCTGAACAAAATCATCTCCTACTCTCAGCGAACCTTTACTTTTTTTTAAGAAATCGCACCCTAAAAAATCAAAAAATAGCCAGAAAACAATGGAAACCAAACCGATTAAGTGGTATTTTCAAAACTACCTGACCCTGAAAATCAGGATAATTTGTAAAAGGCAATAAATATCATAAAGTCAAAAATCACTTCATCTTGAGGGATTATTCGAATCTCTCCGAATGATATTCTGGCTGATTTATCATTTTTTAAGTCTCACTAAAAATAACATCTACCCATTCCTATCAATTGAAACATATCGTCATTGGAACCAGTGGTCATATTGATCATGGAAAATCAGCATTGGTACTGGCATTAACAGGCGTTGATCCAGATCGATTTGATGAGGAAAAGAAAAGAGGCATTACTATCGATATCGGTTTTGCCCACTATATTTGGCAAAATTCGCTGGAAGTATCTTTCGTTGACGTTCCAGGGCATGAGCGGTTTATCCACAATATGTTGGCCGGCGTTGGCGGAATCCAACTACTGATTTTGGCAGTCGCTGCCGACGGTGGAGTCATGCCGCAAACCAGAGAACACCTGCATATCTGCAACCTTTTAGGGATCAAACATGGAATTATTGTCATGACTCGTTGCGATCTGGCAGATGAAGAGATGATTGAACTAGTTCAAGAAGAGATCGAAGAATTGGTTGAAGGCTCTTTTTTGGAGGATAAACCTCTGATCAAAACGTCTGCAATTCGGGGTGATGGGTTAGATGATCTTCGGGAAGAGATTGCCAGACAAGCAGAACTGTTGGATACACAAACAGGTAGTGGAAGTTTTCGGATGCCTATTGATCGTAGTTTCACGCTCAAAGGGTTTGGAACCATAGTCACAGGAACGGTACTTTCTGGAAAAGCGGCACTGAAAGACAACCTTGTTCTATACCCACAGGGAACGCCCCTAAAAACAAGAGGTTTTCACGTTCATCAGAAACCCGCAGAGACGATCGAAACCGGACAACGATCCGCAATTAATTTTTCAGGAATTCATAAAGATGAGATTAAACGAGGTAATCAGTTATCTCTGTCTGGTAAATTAGTAAGAACCAGGGTGATAGAAGTCGAGTTAAATATCATCCCGGAAAAGGCAGGAAAACTGAAAAACCGGGGAAAACTTCGATTTTTCAGCAACGCCCAGGAAATAACAGGCCGGATGTACAGTTTTAAATCCTTTGATCCAAATAAAACGGAACCCCAATACGTTCAAATTCGGCTGGAAGAACCCATCAGTTGCCGCTATTCCGATCGTTATATCGTTCGAACGCTGGCACCCGTTGAAACCATTGCCGGCGGCAGGATCATCGCTCCTTTTGGTAATCGGAGTCGAAAAAACAAAAAACGTCTGGAGGAATCTCTCGCCGGATTGGCAACAGATAATGTGACAACCCGTATTTTAGAAACGGTGTTTTTAGCTGGAACCAAGGGTGCCGATGGAGATCAGCTTTCTCCTCTGGTTGATGTCGGCAGTAAAACCATTCAAAAAGAACTGCAAAAACTATCAAGCCAGGGAGAAATCATTTGCATTAATCCGGAAAAGCGAAAATATTTGCATCAGTACCACTGTCAAAGAATCGCCGGTTTTTTCGTAAATAGTCTCAAAATTTTTCACAAAAAAAATCCAGAAAAACTGGGAGCGTTAGGATCAGACTTTTTTGGAAAAATGAGCCGGCTTTTTATCCATCAGGAAATCACAGCTTTATTAAACTGGTCAGTAAAACAAAAAATAATTGCGCAAACCGACAGCAGTTATCACCAAATTGGATTTCAAGGTGGATTGAATAAAAAACAGAAAAAACTGAAAGAAGAAATATTGAGTATTCTGAAACACACCGGCTATCAACCACCAGGGATTGTCAACATGGCAAAAGAACTGGATATTGAGCCTACTGATGTTGAGAAAATGCTGAAAATCGGATTAATGGAGAAATGGGTCGTCAAGGCCAAGGATGATCTTTGGTACCATCCTGATATTTTGGAACAGGCAAAAAAAAGGTTGCTTGAACACTTCTCAAACCAGGAAACTATTACCGTACTTGAGTTTAAAGAACTGCTGGGTCTGGCGAGAAAACATGCCGTTGGTTTATTGGAATATTTTGACAGTCTGCATCTAACGCGAAGGGTTGAAAACCACAGAATTTTAAGACTGGATAGCTCTCTATTAGAAAAGTAAAATATAGTGCTTCAACTATGGTTTGTTTTGGCACGGATTTTGGGTAACGGTGAATTGATTTTACCAAAAGCATTTAGAGTTATTAGCCGTCAGTTATCAGCTGTCAGTTTATAAAACTCAAAATCTTGTAGCCTGAAAGCTGATGGCTGATTACTGACGGCTGGACGATTATTTCATCAATGTTACAACTATTCGTAGCAATTTCGATACCAAAACAAACCTAAGTTGAAGCACTATATGTATTCACTTTTTTTGAATTCAACCCCTATTTGATTCAACTAATGTCTCTGGTTATCTTTATCTCATCTAAATCTGTAATCATATCCAAATACAGAGTCGAAATCCCCTTTAAAGCCCCACCCAGAAATCTAACCAAAGCAGCCATTGGGGCCTACCAACTATTACGCCAATCTGAGATTATCCAAAGCAGTTCTACACGAAACGAGAGAGAAGAGGCGATGACGCTATTGCGTCACTATGGATATGCGCTTTTGGAAAGCATTGTTCCCGATCCTCATAAATCCCGTGTTTATCAAACAGGGGGAATCTTCATCTATTCGTTGGATCGTGAAATCATGAAACTCCCCTGGGAGCTGCTGTATGATGGAACCTCTTTTCTAGCGCAAACCCAGGGTGTTGTCCGAATTAATAACACGCCCAAAAGAGTATTAATTCCCAACTCCAAAGAAGAATCGCCATATCTAAAAGTAGCACTAAACTCATTTATTCCGCTACAATCGAAATCTCCCGGAAAACGTTTTATCAGCCATGTTGAAGAACTTGCTAGCGGGTCACTCAGACTTTCTCCCCATGTTAAAATTTCATTTAACAGCAACTCGGCCCAATCTTCAATTATACAATCATTAGCTGACCAACCGGATCTATTTTTTTTCAGCGGTTACGACACAGAAAAGGAGTGGTTGTTGGATGAAAAGGATAAACCGGCGGAAAATGAACTATGGTTTCACCAGGAACTGAAACCGGCGATCACCCATGCGGTTAGCACCGGCCTGAGAATTCTGGTTCTGCATACTTCCTCATTGTTAAGAGACTTTAACTATGTTGGCAAAGACCCGTTAAACCAGTATTTCGAACTGGGACTCCCTTACATCATCAGTATAAATGGACGAATCGCCAGGGCAAGACTTAGAGAGTATTTCCAAAATCTGATAACCAGCCTGGCTCGAGAAGATAATATTCTAAGGGCTCACAGACATGCCATAAATAGTATTCAGGCCAGTTTACCCTTAAGCTGGGATTGGTCTTGGATACAGTTAAACCTGAATAAAAATCTACTTGAACAGGAAAGTGAAGAACCTCTGGCTTCATTCAATATAAATCGTGAAGCCGTGGATAGTCCAGCAAAGATCAATCAAACAGAACCGAATTACATCAGCCACTTTCGCCGATTTTCCGGTAGTTCTGAAGTGCTGAACTCAGTGATCAAAAATCTGGAATCATCTCCTCAAAATGAAATTCTTTGTCTCAGGTCTGTTAAGGGACTGATGATGGAGCAATATCTGCAGGAATATTTTCGGCGTTTATCTTCTCAAAGGGAATTTGCCCTCTCTATTCTATACTACCACCGATGGGGATTTGAAAAAGAGCAACCACGAAAACTGGCAAAAACAAGATTTTCCAAATATTTTGCCTTTTTACTGAATAATAAATTTATTTCCAGCTATTTTGAGACCTGTTTGATAGACATTTCTAAAAAGGAGTGGAAAGGGGCTAAAGAGAAATACCTGATTGTCTATTTTCCCCCTGAAATCATAGATACCGCTTTTGATACATGGATAAAGGAAAAGCAGAAAGAGGGCGTGAAGGTTATCTTTTTAAGTGATCATTCCGGAAACACAAGATTAACACGATCTGTCATTTCAACAGACAAGTTGTGCGTTTCTGAGATTAATGAATCATTCGAAGATGAACTTCCGGAACAGTGGTTCGATGTATTGTCCGATCCATTGCCTTCTCAAATGCAAAATTTAACCCTGTTGAAAATTGTCCAGCGTTTCGGTGATCCCAAACTGATTGACTGGTTCAAACAGGAACACAGTGAGAACGTACTGTGGGAAAGAAGCTTAACTACTGTGCTAGGAGCACTATCCAACCAAGCATTGAAGATAATCATGACGCTGTATCTGCTGCGTACCAAATGCTCAAAAACGTATCTGGCAGAGTTGCTTTCGGAAAAAAATATCAATACAGAATTGGCTGAATTACGAAATTTACACCTGATAGACAGCGATTTAACTTCGGAATTTTTCTGGATACCAATTAGTTTGTACTTACAGATTTCAAAATTTGAATTAATGCCAAAAAGCAAACTGGTCGTTTTTGGTAAGGAAATCTCTCAACGCCAAACAGCTATTTTTAACAGAGACAGGATTCCGAAACCGTATCAAATTGCCGGTTTTCAATATTGTACTCATGAACTAATTAAATATGAACCCGTAGAAAGTCAACTCCAGAGAAATCTACAATTCGGCAGAAAGCTCTCAAGCTTCGCCAAGGGGACTCCTGAACTGCTTTTTTCCAATATCAATACCAGCCTGGAAATCGCATTAATTCCTAACAAGATGAAACTGGTTCAAGATACCCTGTACGCTGTACTTAAGATTATGGAAAATCTTCCACTGGATAATGAGACATTACAAATATATAGATGGTTGCTGAAGCATGAGGAGAAAGCCCGTAACTGGACACAGGTATCAGAAATAATGGTTAAGCTGGCAGGATTATATGCAAAACTGAATCATAAAGAAAAAGCTGTTGGTTTGCTTACTTCCGCTATTCAATTGAATGATGACATTAAAAACTACTCTAGCAAATTTCAAAATCTGATTACGATTGCACTGCTGCTACTCGATCTAGAGGAGATAGAAAAAGCTCGAAAACTGATTAATAATACCGATTTCGATATAGAACTGCTCAATAGTAGTGATGTGGAAAAATTATGGCTGATCGATGGACATCTACTTTTTCATGATAACAAACTCGCAGAAGCCGGAAAATCTTTTTCCAGAGTGTTAAAGTTTAAACAGCTACCCGTTTCTGACAGCTTAATGGCCAAGACGTTCTTAAATATGGCGGAAATTCATTTCTCGGCAAATCAGACAGACGCATACGGAAAATGTCTGACCAGAGCATCCAGCTTTTTTGAAAGCGCCGGAAACTATGAATTTGCGTTTGAGTTACATCAGAAAACCTCAGATTATCTGCTGGCTTCCGGTAAAATCGAAGCTGCAATTATCCATCTGGAGTGGTTGTTTCATTCATTTAAACAATCCGGTGAACTACATCAGGCTAAAGACATTGCGGATCAACTGGGAGGTCTTTATTTTAAAGTTGGCAATCATAATAAATCCACCGATTACTACTCGATCTCGCAGGGCATGATATCTTCTTAACATTCTGGCAGATCATGTAAACACCACAAAATTTTATCTAAAAACAGAAGCAATCACGCACTCGGTGCAAGTCTTGCTTATCCAATTAGATTATTTCTAACTCGATTTACAAACAAATTCATACACCAACGACAAACCCACCATGACTAGTTTTTCACAGATAGAAAAAATCATGCTGGATCAGGATGGATCAGTTGAAAAAACCAACCTGTTTCGAAATCTATTCGACCGATATATCTCTCAGCTGAAAACACCCATTGACTGGAATAAAATATCAACACCTCCCGAAGATGCAATAGTTGATTACAATACGCTGGAAGAGGTAAATGAAAAAGAAGCCGCAGCCCTCGTGTCAGAGTTGGCTGTTTGTAGGCTCAATGGAGGATTAGGCACATCTATGGGCTGTGTGGGACCCAAATCAGCCATTGAGGTTAAAAACAACCAGAGCTTTTTAGATCTGATTGTCAACCAGATGCAGGCACTGAATGAAAAATACAGCGCCAAAGTACCTCTGGTTTTGATGAATAGTTTTAATACCAATCTGGATACTCAAAAAATCATCAAAAAATACAATGGTCGTTTACCCATAATGACCTTTCAACAAAATCAGTTTCCTAGATTGAGAAAAGACTCCCTGTTACCATTATCAGTAAAAAAATATGGCGTACGGAGTTCATATCCTCCCGGCCACGGTGACTTCTACCAAAGTATTGCCAAAACAGGCATACTGGACACGCTCATCAAGCAAGGCAAAAAGTACATGTTCATCGCAAATGCAGATAATTTGGGGGCCTCCATTGATTTGAAAATTCTGGCTAAAATGAAGCAAACAGGATCTCCCTTTATCATGGAAGTTACGGACAAGACACGGGCGGATGTTAAAGGGGGTACACTGGTAAAAACTGATCATCATGATTTAAGACTGCTGGAAATTGCCCAGGTCCCCAAAGACTATGTTGAAGAGTTTAAAAGTGTTAAGAAATTTAAGATATTTAATACCAATAACATCTGGGTGAATCTACTGGAACTCAAAGAAAAGATAGAGAGTAATCGTTTGAAGCTGGATGTCATCGTCAACAAAAAGTTTATCGATCATCTTCCAGTGATTCAGCTTGAAACCGCAATTGGTTCGGGCATTAATTTCTTTGAAGGAAGTCTGGCCGTAAAAGTTCCCAGAATCCGCTTTGTCCCCATTAAAAAAACTGACGATCTTTTATTGGTCCAATCGAACCTATTCATCATTGATAAAGGTGTTCTGGTCAAAAATCCAGAACGGCAATTTGAAGGACTGCCACTGATTCGATTAGGAGAAAATTTTCAAGATGTAGAAGAGTATCAAAATCGCTTTCAGACCATACCCGACATTCTGGAACTAGATCTATTAACAGTAGTGGGAAACGTCCATTTTGGCAAAAACATGACCCTGAGAGGTAATGTTATCCTGGTTTGCGAAAGCGGCGAGCTTCATCTTCCGGATAACTCCCTGCTGGAAAATAAAGTATTAACCGGAAATATCAAAATGGGTGAATTGTAACATCAATTTTCTTTGACTGGGCCACGATTACATACTTCCTTCCTATTGGATTAATTTTGGCCTAAGAAATCTGCATTTTTCTGGCTTTTCTGGCCCACACCTCCCCTTCTATTCCCGAAAGTATACATAAACTACTGTATTTTTTAACATATTTTTATTTGGCACACCCACTGCAATATAATAGATAACTTTAATTAATTTATTTATACCGATTAAAAAAAACAAACTCAATCAGTGGAGGTCAAAATGTTAAGAAGATTTTCAAGTGCTCTCGATGAATTATTAGCTGTTCAGGAATCTGTAGAAGCCGCCAGACGTTCAGACTATTTCGGTCGAAGTACAACCAGTAGAGGTTCATATCCATCTGTAAATCTGTTCAAAGAAAATGATGATACCGTTTTAACTGCAGAAGTCCCTGGCTTCAATAAAGAGGACATCAACATTGAAATTAAAGACAATTTAATACGACTTTCCGGTGTCAAAAAGGTCTCTTATCCGGAAAAGTCAAGTACTCATCGGGTTGAAAGAAGGAATGTTAAATTTGATAGAACATTGAAGATTCCCGACCGGGTAGAATTGGCTAGAGTTAAAGCAGAATATAATGATGGGATATTGAAAGTCGTTTTGCCCATGGCAGAAAGTGACAAGCCCAAACAAATTGAAATCAATTAATAGCTGAATAACCTGACAAAACAAACAATTTACTTATCATAAAAATAACGGAGGTTACCATGACTGAAGAAAAAAAAGATCTTGCATCCCAAGAGAAAAAAGAAGTGCAATCCCGAACTGAATACACCGTTCCAGGGAAAAAATATATACCAGCAACAGATATTGTAGAAACCGAAAAAGAGCTTCTCTTATATATGGATATGCCCGGTGTTAAAAAGGATAGCGTGCGCGTCAATTTAGAGAAAAATGTACTTGCTATTGACGGTCAGATAGATTCCAGCCGCTACTCTGGGCTTAAACCTTTGTATACAGAATATAATGTAGGACATTTCACCCGGAATTTCGAGCTTTCCAACGATATTGATCAATCTAAAATTGATGCGAAGATGAATGATGGGGTACTGGTTTTAACACTTCCAAAAGTGCCGGAAAAGCAGCCTCAGGCTATTGCAGTCAACTAAACATCTAATTAATGCGGGCAAACACAACATTAGATAATAGTGTTCGCCCGTATCAAGCATGTTAAGTTTTTCCTGTTTTTATGATTAACAGGATAATCGTTCCAACCAGCATGAGTGAGACCACAGATAAGACCACAAAAACGGATTCTACTGAATATTGCACGCTGATGTATTCCACCGCCTTGACAGCAAAGGCCCCCACCCCAAATGTCAAAACAAATTTTAATCCATAGGCGGAATGACGAAATTTTGGAGGTGTATATCTGGACACAAGCGTGTTTTCGATAGGCTGCATACCCAGCAGAAAAAAGTTGTAAACCAATGCCAGCATAATCAACGGTAGATTCATGGTCATGCTCATAAATAGTACCGCCGGAACGGTAATACTATGAAAAACCAGATAACCAATTCTCAAATCAATTTTTTCAGCCAACCGCCCACCAATAAACTGACCAATAATTCCAATCATATAAATAAAGGAAGTGGTACTGGTGGCAACCAGGTTTTTTGACAGTTCGCCATTAAACTGAAAATTTAGCCAATCGAACACTACCGGCGTCTTCAGCTCGATATAAGCAGGCAGAATAACGGAGGCCCCCCGATAGGCTATCCCCCCTAACATCATTGCGATCAATAGAATTAAAAAGGCTGTGATCTGCCCACTGTTTTCTGCAACCTCCTGCTTTATCTGACCTGTTTTTTCATGGTTTTTACCCATCATGATAAAACCAATACCGCACAAATTAATTGCACCTAGAAAAATATAAACGGCTTGGGGTCCCCAAAGCCAATTAATTGTCCCCGCTAGCAGCGGAGCGACCGCCAGTCCAAAATTACCACACATACCATTGTACCCCATACCCAGACTGATTCGCTTAATTTCTTTGGAAATCAAGCCCAGACCCGCCGGATGATATATCCCGGAAAAAAGTCCTAACCCGGTTAGTGCAAGACTTAAGGACATTGGAGAATCAATGGAAAACGCTGCCGCAAAACTACAGATTCCAGCTCCCAAATAAAAAAGCAACAACAGATTTCGGGCACCCCATCGATCTGCAGCCAATCCCCAGGGAAAGGCAGTAATTCCAAACAAAAGATACATCCAAAACGAAAGTCCCAATACATCCGCGACTTTCATATTTAAAGAACTGGAAAGAGGAATTAATATAGCAGGAAAAACCAGCATATTTACATGGGCCATGAAATGCCCAAATCCGGTTAATGCCAGTATACTTCGGTCACGATTATCAAGTTTTTCCATTTTGAGACATTGGTAGTAATTTAAATTTATCAAGATTCATAAATTTGTGCCTGAACGAAAAGCCCCTGTCTTCAATTATAATCTGGTTTTAAAAATAACATCCAGTATGAAAGTCAAGATGCGGTCAGTTGTCAGTAAAAAAAACATGTGTTCAGTCACTTAACCCTTATAAACAGAATAAGTACCTTAAAAGTATTTTCTGCCAAAAAAAAACGCAGAAAATTACTTATAAGGTACTAAAAACCAGTAATGTCCGGTTAGGTATTTGCAACAACACGAACTGATAGCAAAGAGCTTAGTGAACAAGAAAAATAAGCCGGTCGTTCATTGAGCGAAGTCGAAATGAACCTTTGGCAGACTACAATCCTCTGCAAATACCCCTTCGACTACGCTCAGGGGACAAAATTATGTGCGTTATTAATCAATTTGACCTCTGCAATTACCTAACCGGACATTACTTACTAAAAACTGATTACTGAAAGTATGAATTAGAGATCTATTATGTCATTTTAATAATTGCGCGAATAGTTGTAAGGCGGTGCAAATCTGATTAAAATCTATAACTTTTCATATGGGCATAGTGTTTTTCCTTTTACTCAGATCGTAGACAATCTGCCATTTTTCGCTCGGACGGGATTCCTCTCGACATAACGAGCAGCTGCCAAAAAATGTGGCGTATCAAGGGGGCAGGAAAAAAACCGGCCTTGAAATAAATGGCCACGCTTGTTTACGTTGAAATTTATATATCGGGTATAGAGCCTATGTGCTTCCCCAATCCCTTTTCTGAGGCTATCTGCCTCCAAAGGAATGACCAAAAGATGAATATGATTGGTCATCAAACAATAACTGAT
>Ga0307989_1001192_pt1 | contig 14575 bp, 5 predicted proteins | sample EllFjometagen185_FD_203164 | JGI IMG/M metagenome (GOLD analysis project Ga0307989, IMG submission 203164) | Marine microbial communities from Ellis Fjord, Antarctic Ocean - #185 | ecosystem: Environmental > Aquatic > Marine > Unclassified | place: Southern Ocean | collected 2014-10-08
CGAAAAGCAATAGGTCTTTTTGAATTTAGGTTTTCCCCACGATTTTGTGGAACAAATTCTTTATAACCTATCAGTGGTAAATAATATTCAATCCATAAGTCTGCAATACGGTCCAGCGGAATATCTATATTTCCATCTTGTGTCCATTGTGCCATGTGAGGCTCTCTTTGAGCAATTGCACAGAGGCTGCGAAGAAGTGCGAGTTTATAACTTGCAGTCTTTCTGTCAGTATTAATTATTGTTTCAATACGATCTATGGATTCTGACCGTTTACCACCATCATAGGTAAATATCAATGTTTCCCATAGAATATCATCTCGACCAAGATTATCATTTTGTATAAAAGTGTGCTCTTTTTTTAATCCGAGGTTTTCCAATAATAATTCTATCTGCAGAGATGAACGCAGAATAAAAAGCCTTCCCTTAGAGTCTCGATGTTCGTCATCTAATCCGTTTCTATTAATGCAATGGGAAATAATTAATGTACCATTATCCTGGAGGTGATTAATTAAAGTGAAAGCAGTTTGGAATAATTCCAAGTCAGGTATGTGCATAATTACTGCTGATAATAAAATGACATCAAATTTTCTACCAGTAACAGATTCAAAGTTGGAGGGTAAGGATCCCTGGAAAATCCGATTTGAAAGTTCAGGATGCAGCTGTTTGGCCTTTTTAATTAATTTTTCACTAGGTTCAATACCATAAACATCACATCCTTCAAGATGAAGCATCGACAGGTCTCTTGCTGAACCACAACCTATATCTAATACAGTGTTTTCTTTTTTAATAAAATGTGGAAATAACTGCTCAAGAGGGGAATCTATTGACTCATACATTGCTGAAACTTCTTTTGCGTTATCCTCATAATAGGCTGCAGTTTGTTTATCCATAAATAAATAGTATGAGATTGATCATTTCTGTCAAGTGGTATTGTTGATCTGGGTGTGAAATGTATTGAATCTTACGACACTTTGTAATTATTCTTTTGTTTTAATAATAAAGGCTCTTTTCGTTAAATGTAGTTATCAGCAATTTTACAGTAAAAGAGACGGTTAAACCTGCGTCATACAGTAGCTTGCAGCCGCCTTATTACCAAAACATCAACATAAATTCGATATGTAATGCCAAATCACTATACTAGTCGAAAAGAGCCATAATAAATTAGGGATAAGATAATTTATAGATGATAATGAGTAAACGTGATCTCTTTAAAATAAAGATGTAGACTGGTTATGATTTTCATCAATCGTAGCCAGTTTGACGTATGCCACTTAGTCCAAGAAAATCAATAACTGAACTTATAGCCGGTGATTCAAGGAAATTAAGATAGTTTTTCTCCAGAACTTGTGCTCTGAAATTATGTCTTCTGAAAAGCTTTCCCAGGAGTGTTGGACTGGTGAGTATTTATTTACTTATTATTGCAATGATAATTGCTGCTTCCCAGTTAAATGTATAAACCTGATAGGTTTCCTATGATAAGCTTGTTTTGTCCCATGATTACCTCTTAATGTTTTTGTGTTTAATCCAGTTTAGTAGAGATCAGTAGGATTTTTTTCTCAACTTTTGGCGTGTGATTCATTTTACTACCCGGAGTGCTGAAAAATTCGACAAGTTGCTTTTAATTCGAGTAATTATATTGTATTCTTTTGCATAAGATGATTTGAGTAAATAGTTCTCCTAAATTGATGACTATAGGAGCTCTATTTGAAGATTTTTTGCAACAATAAAATCACTACAGGTGAAACAAAATCTATTGTTTCAGACCAAATATCTCAATTAAATGAAAGAGAACAATATTTCCTCGGTTTAATGAAAAAGGCAGATACTACAAATAGACCGATAGAAGAGTTGCTGGCATTAAGTTATCTCACACAGCATAAAAATCCCGATATTCCTGAAATACAGCAGCAAAGAACGCTTGCGAAACTTCATGACTTACTTGATTCTTCAAGTAATGAGGAATTGAAGAAAATGTGTGAGATGCTATAGAAGCTTATTCATGCTGAACCAGTTGCAGCAGCCTGTTGAGATGATTTTAGGTTGAAAGGCAAGAAAAGCAGAAAATTTAAAATATAATGAGTTGTTAAATTGTTATGATAAATAGAAAAGAAACTGAATTAGAAATTCGTTGTAATGAGCTCGGTGAAGAATTAAAAGATAAAAAACAGGACCTCGAAAGCGTAACAAAGATAAATTACGAACTCAAGCTAGAAACAGAGCAACTCGAAAAGTGGGTAGAAGACTCAACTGTTGCCTTTGAGGAAATGCAGAGGATAATCAGGAAGGACAGGAGAAAAATTGATAAGTTATTAAATGAGAACTCTTATTTAACCCAAAATCAACAGTATTTTTTATCTTCAAACTATAAAACTAAAAAATTAATAAAGTTAGAGCAAAAAAAAGAAAAAAGCGAATCTATATTACAGAATACTTTAAGTCAGTTAGCAGGGACAGCCGAGAGCGTCAGTGATATTGAGAGTAAGCTTGAGGATAGTCAGCAGATACAGAAGGATCAGCGGGAGCAAATTAGTGATCTGTTGGCAAAAAAAGAGACAAGCAACACTGAATACCAAAGACTTGCAAGAGAATTCGAGGAGAGTGCTGCCCGGAAAGATCAGGAAGTTGAAAGACTTATACTTGAAAAGGACTCATTTAGAGTTGAAGTGGAGCAGGCTCAAAGTCAGTTAGCAGGGGTAAACGAAAGCGCCAGTGATATTGGAAGTAAGCTTGAGGATAGTCAGCAGATACAGAAGGATCAGCGGGAGCAAATTAGTGATCTGTTGTCAAAAACAGAGACAAGCAAAACTGAATACCAAAAACTTGCAAGAGAATTCGAGGAGAGTGTTACTCAGAAAGATCAGGAAATTGAAAGATTTGAACTTGAAAATGACACGTTTAGAGTTGAAGTGGAGCAGGCTCAAAGTCAGTTAGCAGGGACAGTCGAGAGCGTCAGTGATATTGGGAGTAAGCTTGAGGATAGTCTGCAGATACAGGAGAATCAACGGGAACAAATTAGTGATCTGTTGGCAAAAACAGAGACAAGCAACACTGAATACCAAAAACTTGCAAGAGAATTCGAGGAGAGTGTTACTCAGAAAGATCAGGAAATTGAAAGACTTGAACTTAAAAATGACTCATTCAGAGTTGACGTGGAGCAGGCCCAAAGTCAGTTAGCAGGATCAACCGAGAATGTCAGTGATATTGGAAGTAAACTTGAGGATAGTCTGCAGATACAGGCGAATCAGCGGGAGCAAGTTAGCGACCTGTTAGCTGAATACCAAAGGCTTGTAAGGGAATTCGAGGAGAGTGCTGCCCGGAAAGATCAGGAAATTGAAAGACTTGAACTTGAAAATGACACGTTCAGAGTTGAAGTGGAGCAGGCTCAAAGTAAGTTAACAGGATCAACCGAGAGCGTCAGTGATATTGGGAGTAAGCTTGAGGATAGTCTGCAGATACAGGAGAATCAACGGGAACAAATTAGTGATCTGTTGGCAAAAATAGAGACAAGCAAAACTGAATATCAAAAACTTGCAAGAGAATTAAATGAAGTACGTAGTAGAATGCAAAATCAAATAAATGATATCTCTCAAGAGCTAGATGAAAAACGTAAAATACTAAATATTTCAGAACAGGAAGTAATTAGCCTTCAAATAAAGCTCATCAACACTGAAAAAGCATTAGCAAAACAACTAGAGTTATCTCTAATACCTAACCATGAAGGAGTTGAGGAAAAGGCTGAATTGGAAGCAGCAGAACATAATCTGTCAAGAGAATTGAATGAAGTACGTAGTAGAATGCAAAATCAAATAAATGATATCTCTCAAGAGCTAGATGAAAAACGTAATATACTAAATATTTCAGAACAGGAGGTAATTAGCCTTCAAATAAAGCTCATCAACACTGAAAAAGTATTAGCAGAACAACTAGAGTTATCTCTAATACCAAACGATGAAGGAGTTAAAGAAAAGGCTGAATTGGAAGCAGCAGAACATAATCTGTGTATTTTAATGAATACTATGGATTTATTTTTAACTGATATATCTGCTTTTTTTAATGATGAAACAAATAACTTTTGGAAACTGAAAATATCAGAGTTGAAAGAACTAACTCACATAGAAGGTGTCTAGTTGTGAAAGAAACACAATTTTTGGACCTTATCTATAAGAAGAAGCTTATAAAAATTCATTACTTAAATGATCTAGATTTGACTGATAAAGAATATGATGAAATTAAGAAACATGTATTTATAATATTTAAACAATTGAAGGCTCTTCCCGTAGCTGATCGAAAGAAACTGCTTGGGAAATATATGTGTTTAATTTCTATTTTCCTAGTTTGGTATTACAAACGAGAATCTAATGGCTCAAGTTATTGGCAATCTGTTCATGCATTTTCAAATTCTGGTGTTCCATTACCCAACCTTACTACACTTCTTGCTTCTGTATTTAAAGATACTGTGCATTATTATAAATTAATCGATTTCTATGATGTCTTTACTCATAATGTTCATTTGTTACCTATACAGGCACATGCTTTTTTACCCCAATACAAACAAAATGTTGTATATTCGATTTTCACTCCACTATATGCCGAATACAGAGAACAGAAGGATTTCAATATTGTTCAAAATAAATTACGAGCTCTCATCTCACTGGTAAAAAAGCAGCAGGTATTAGAAAACAAGCAGTATAAAACTGATACCATTCCAGATGAAATGGAATTTGTTAGGTCTCAAATAGAACTATTTAACAAAAAGCCCTTCAAAGATGAGTTTCTTGACCTGCTTGCACTAGCTAAAGAAGCACCGGAGATATTAAAGGTAAAAATAGAGCAGATGAGGAATTATCTATCAATACTACCAAAGATATTTGACATAAAACTTATTGATTTGGATCCAGCATGGCCAAATGGAATTGAAAAGGCGCATGCTAAGAAACCATCAATTGTTGAAGGTGTGAATAAATTATTTATCAAGGCTGCTCAGATACAAAAAAAAATGTGTGAAAGTGTTCAAGAAAAACATAAGATACTGCCTACTTTGGAAATAGAATTAAAAAAAATCGAAGCTCAATATTCAGGGCTTATGACTAAATTAGTTGAGTATTATGAAGGGCAGGAATATGATGAGAAACTTGGAAAATATGGTACTTTTTTAGAAGATAAGAGTCGTTATAATGAAATAATCAACAATTTAATTTCTCATGAGTATTTATATGATGATCATGCCACGATTGTTGAGATTCGATTAGCCTTAAGAAAAGCCGAAAATTATTTAAAAGGGATTTCGAATCTTTCTAATATGGAGGCAGAAGGTAACACTTCTTTTCTCCAACTCATTCCACTTGCCATGAAGCAAGTGTGTGCTTTTTATCCGAAAATTGCTGAGAAACAATTACAGAAAGAGTTTAATGTATTTATTCATATGCAAAAAGAAAGTAATAAAAAGAGTAAATTAGTTAAACCTGAACAACAAAAAAAGAAAGTTAGAAACAGGCTAACCCACAATAATAAACAACCTACTTTAATATTTGATCTTGCAGATAATTCATTCAAAATAAGGGTTAAGGATTATTATTTTTCTAATAAAGATAATTCTGCAACAAGCCTATTAGTAAAAATTACGGTTGACAATTTATTAGTAGAACAAGTAAAACGTCCAATTCATGTAGATAGTAACTCTTTCTATATTGAAAGTTTTACCTCTCAAGTTAACCTAATGCCGCAAGATTTTACTGTAGAAGTATTTGATCCCAGTGGAAAATATCTACTGAAGACATTCATTTGGTCCATTAATCGTCCAGAAATATTTATTTTTAATCCAGATACGGGTGAAGAGATTAGTGCAATAAATGAAGTTTGCCGAATTAACGCTATAGTTCATATCTTAGTCAAAACAAATGGTAAAACAATATATAGTCATCCTCTCCTGAATTATAAAGAATTGGAACATCGTGTTATAAACTTCAGAGGGTGTGATGAAATCATTCTACAGAGAAACCGACAAGAACTTTATAAGGCTTCTTTACCAGTATCACATTTAAAATTTGAGCTTGATCCCAAAGGAAGGATTAATGAAATGTTGCTTTATAAGATTGATGAGATCTCAAGGATTGAGATACCAGTCTATTGTGATATTCCCAATTTGTATGTATTTAATAACAGTGGCTTACCTTTTTTGCTAGAGTGTAAGAGAGTAGAGAATAAGACACCCGAGTTTATAGGGGTCAAAATTGAGCCCCCTATTCGTTTTGAAGATATCCATAGTGATTATCATAAAGTCCATGTAGAGGATGGAGGACTAAAACCGGGAAGGTATGTCTATAAGATTTCAAATAAAAGCACTTGTAATATTTTAGCCGAATTTTCTTTTCTGTATCTTCCTGGTTTGTTTTGTAGCTGGAGTAAAAGTTTACAATTTCCCAGTTCAGGCAACACGTTCAACATTACAAACATCAATGAGTACAAAATCTTTAATAGCGGACAGATATTCAACAATACCCACGGAATAATCCATATAACATCTGCTGACTCTGGCGATAAAATTTTAACGGTTGAGCATGAGGACTTTTCTCATACTAAAGTTTTAACACTCCAGCTTCCGGTAATTAAATGGAAACTGACACGTCTAACAGAATCCTCCCTTAATAATAAGTACTGGATTGAAGATATACTGACAAATGGTAACTATTTAGAAATAGAGAAATTATATTCTGGACATGAAAACAATTCATTATCACTCGTAGTTAATGGTCAGGATGAGATCCCGCTAGAATTTTCATCAGGACTTGAAAAAATAAATTTATATAATTGGTTTAATACACTGCAGGATTCTCAGGATGATGATGAATTAAATATTTCAATTGTATATCAGAATGAAGTACTACCATTATTTTCTATTTGGACAAAATGGGTAGTATATGATGTATCTTTTTATTCCAGAGAGGAATCATCATCAGGAGTTTACATTGCTTGGAGAGAAAAAGTGTCTCCAAAATTAAAAAAGATCCGAGTATGGAAAAAAAGTGGGAATTATTCTTATGAATTTATTAAAGAAGAGCTTGTTCCTTTTGATAAACACGATGTTTATATTAGTATAGATAGCAATCAGAATTCATATGGTAAATATTCGTTTGAGTTTACATGCGGAAATGATAATGTGTGGGGGCTATCTATTCAGGAACCTGATACTTCTCCATATGATTATGTCTTTGGGGCAAGAGAAGCTTTTTTAGATAAGATACAGCATGAAGGTATTGAGATTATAAGCGTAACAAAGGGGCTTAAAACTTATAATGTAAAAACAAGATTATTTATTAAAGATATTTGTAAAGCCCCAACAGATGCAAAGTTTTTCGAAGAAGATGATCAACTGCTTATGGGCAGAGCTTACTACTTTAAACAGGGGTTGCAGTATCTTGAGGACTCATCTCCAGTGTATTTTTATATTAACCATGAAAGGAATACGATTCCTTTCATACAAGATCGGGACAGGGATGGGGCTCAGTTCGATTGTAAGATTAGTGAGATTTATTGGGAAACGAGAGATTACGATAATGATCCGAATCGAGTAATAGCGCCTTTAGATCGCCTTCATATAAAAAAACCAACAGGAGATATTTGATGTCACTTAATCCAATTAAAGCCGCTCAGGAAATTAAGGATAAGTATTTTTCATACATAACGACCACTTATAAATTGAAAAAAGAAGAGTTGAATTCCCAATTGCTCGAAGAGCTGAATATCTCTGATCGCTTTGTGAAAGGTCCCTATGTCGAGATTACACCCCCGTATAAAAAAAGAGTAAGTATTGAGAACTTAATAGAAAGCGGATTACTGACTGACCAGTTTTACAAACTTGGAGGTGATTTACATCTAAAACAGAAGCTTTATCATCATCAGGAGCAGGCTATTTCGCAAGTTATAGAAAAAAAACACAATATTATTGTATCTACAGGAACCGGCAGTGGTAAAACCGAGTCCTTTCTCTTACCAATTATTGATTATCTCTTACGCTTAGATGCTTCTGAAAATCTAGATCCGGGTGTGCGGGCAATGCTGCTCTACCCAATGAATGCATTGGCTAATGATCAAGTAAAGCGTTTGAGATTGCTACTCAAAGATTACATAAATATTACCTTTGGAATTTATACCGGAGAGACTGCAGAAAAAAAATCAGATGGAATTGAAAAGTATATACAACAGTTTGGGCATAACCCTTTACCAAATGAAATTGTTTCCCGCGAAGAAATGAGGGAAGCCCCTCCCCATATTTTTATCACAAACTATGCCATGTTGGAGTATCTCATGCTTCGGCCAAAGGATAACAGCTTTTTCCATGGGCGATTTGCACATGATTGGAGTTTTATTGTAATTGATGAAGCACATGTCTACTCAGGAGCAAAAGCAGTTGAGATGGGAATGCTTCTTCGCAGACTGAAGGAGTTTATTAAACGAGAGGGGAAAGATATTCACTGTATACTGACTAGTGCAACTATTGGCGGCGGAAAAGATAATCTGAAAGAAATATCTTTATTTGCGGAAAAACTACTTGGAGAACGTTTTTTTGAAGAAGATGTAATATATGCTGAATACGAAGCGACTCGAAGCGTTGAACAAGCTGATGTCATTGAGCTGATACCTGAAGATTTTCTTGAAATTTATCATGACTATGCTCAAGAAAAGAATCGGAATTTTATTCTTGATTATTTAAAAGCGCAAAAACTTGATCAAAGGGTTACTGGCGATGAAAAGTACGAACAACTACTATATCTGCTTCTCAAAGATGAACGACATATCCTTGAGGCTCTAGCTGTTTTATCGGAAGAGCCTGTTACCCTCATCAAACTCAATGAAGCCTTGTTTAATAGTAACACGTATTTAGAATGTACAGCTGCTTTAATAGATTTAGGAAATATTGCAAAAGAATATAGTAATTCAAGTCCATTAGTTTCTGCACGTTATCATCTTTTTGTTCGTGCCCTAGAAGGAGGGTTTTTTACCTTCGAGCCACAAAATAAACTCTATTTAGTGCGTGAAAAAGAAGTCGTACGGGATTCGGTTAGATATAAAGCGTTTGAAATTGGTTCATGCAATAATTGTGATGAACTATTTCTCATAGGCCAGATTGAAGGCGGTATTTTAAGTCAGCCAAAAAATAAATATCAATCAGAAAGTTCGAGTTGTTTTGATTACTATTATATTTTCCATGATTCAACAGCAGAAACTGAGTTTGATCAGGATTTACTTGATAGTGATGATGCTCAAACTGGAAAAGAAAATCTTTACCAACTGTGTCCTTTATGTGGAGCAATTTGGAAAAACACCCAGCTGGAACCAGGCTGCTCATGTTTAATTGATCCCATTACAGTCATAAGAGCACCGAGTAATCAAGGTAAGTTGAGCACTTGCCCCTCTTGTGGGATCAGAAATACGACAAATGGGATTGCTCGAAGGCTGTTTATTGGTGAAGATGCAGCTACGAGTGTCTTGGCCAATGAACTATACTTACAGCTCCCGGAAAGGATTGTTGAAGATAATAATACGCCAGCTGTATCCCCTTGGGGTTTGGTTAATAATAACAAGAATTCAAGAAAAATGTTAATATTTTCTGATAGCCGCCAAACTGCAGCATATTTTGCATCGTATTTAGATAATACCTATCAGAATATTCTTTCAAAAAAAGTGCTTAATATAGTAATTCATGAGAATTGGCAAACTATGGTTGAGGATGAATGGAATATTGAGGATTTGCATCGAGTGATTGTCCGATATTTAAAGAAGCAAAATCTATTCGCAGAATTAACTGAAGCCCAGCGAAAAAATTGTATATGGAATTGGTTGATTAGAGAGCTTGTGAATATTGATGGGAAAAACAGTCTTGAAAGATTAGGTTTCTTCTCTTTTACTTTTAATTTTGGGAAATTAAGTGTTGATTTCTCAAAAGTTAATCCTTTAAGCCAGTTTGATTTTACAAAGTTAGAGACCCAATCTTTATATACATTCTTGATTGACTCATTTAGGTTAAATTTCTCGATCGCTATCCCGGATTCTGCAGAACTGGATAGCAGTATTTTTTATATGAGAAAACCAACATCATTTCAGCTGAGAGCCACTGGAAAACCGTATGTTAAGAGCTGGATTCCAGGGAGAAAAGGGATGTCCAATCAGCGATATGATTATATAAAGAAGATTCTTGCTAAAAAAGGAAACACTTTTAACCCTACAGATATTTTGGAAGAAGTATGGAATACTATTTTTGGATACAATAAATCTCCATTTGAAACAGTTATTGTAAATGTTCCACAAAGAAGTGGTGGTGTTGCAAAAAGGATAAATGTGAATGGGTGGAAAGTAGTACCCCATTTGGCACACGAGGGAATCTATATCTGTTCGAAATGTCTACGTTCTACTCCAATCAATATTGATAATGTTTGTCCTTCATATAAATGTTCAGGCGAATTAGTACGAAAACGTCCTGAGCTTAAGGAGGAAAATCACTATGCGAAAATATATAGTAACAATGATATCGTTTCCATGCAGGTACATGAGCATACAGCTCAACTTTCTCATGATCGTGCTGCTGAAGTTCAATCTGATTTTATTAAGGGTAAGATAAATATTCTTAGTTGTTCTACAACCTTTGAATTGGGTGTTGATGTTGGGGATTTGGAGACTGTTTTTCTTAAGAACATACCCCCTAGTCCAGCAAATTATGTTCAGCGAGCAGGACGTGCCGGCAGACATATTGATTCAACGGCATTTATTCTTACCTATGCACGGCTGAATTCCCATGATTTATCGCATTTCAATTCTCTAAATAGGATGCTGCTTGGTGAAGTTTCACCTCCACATTTCATGCTCAATAATGAGAAAATTGTGCAAAGACATATTTTTGCTTCGGCCCTAGCATTTTTCTGGAAAGAAAACCCAGAATTTTTCACTTCTGTGGGTGAATTCTTTAATGAACAGGAAGCTGTTAATCACTTTTATCATTTTTTGGCTCAGAAGAGTTCTGATTTACAACAATATATTGAATCTTTCATTCCCCAGGATCTTCTGGATTCTTTCGGGGAGTGGAAATGGGTGGAACTGCTTTTTCATAAAGGCGATGGATTACTGGAGAAGGTTGCTGCAGAATATCAGGAAGACAGAAATATTATTGAGAAACAGATTCAATTGGAATCTGGAAAGCAAAACTTCAATGTGGCCCATAGGCTGAAGAGAATGCTGAATACCATAGATAGTCAGCAAATACTTTCATATTTTTCTAAGAAAAATATCATTCCAAAGTATGGATTCCCAGTTGATGTCGTTGAATTACACCTTCCCTATAATAGTGATGTATCTAATCATATTGAATTAACTCGTGATTTGCAAATAGCCCTATCTGAATATGCCCCTGAAAGTGAACTTGTGGCTAATGGATATTTATTGAAGAGTCGATATATAAAGCGGGTTCCACATAAAGAGTGGCTCAAGTATTCATATAGAAAATGTAAATCGTGCGGATATTTGCATAAAGTGTTAAAACCTATTTATTCACAAGAAGACAATACATGTCCAGTATGTTATGAACATATGTATGAACGATCCTATATTGTACCAGAATTCGGTTTTATAGCAGAGAAAGGTATTCCATTAAAAGCAGGAACTAAGAAACCGGAAAGAACACATAGTAGTAGTAAGTATTTTATTGGTTCTCGAGGATCTAATGCTCAGATTATTGTAATACATGGCTCTACTGAATATTTATTAACTTCTTTGGAGAGAGGGAAACTGCTAGCTGTGAATGCAGGTAAAGGAACTGGATTTAAGGTATGTCTTTCTTGTGGATATGCTTCTACGGGTAAAATTAATAAACATAATACGCCTTGGGGAGCCCTATGCGAACATGAAAATTATATTACTACAGACTTGGGATATGAATTCGAAACAGATGTTGTTGAAATTAGTTGTACTCACCCATACTCTACGCTGTCAAAAGAAAAAGGATTTTGGGAGTCGATTCTTTATGGCCTACTTAATGGATTGAGTGAAGCCCTAGAAATTGAAAGAAAGGATATTGATGGATGCTTAAGGCAAATTGATAGTTCTACAAAAAAAATAATCTTATTTGATACTGTCCCAGGTGGTGCAGGGCATGTAAATAGACTCTTAGAAGATGGAAACATGCAAAAGGTATTAAATACAACATATGAGATCGTTGATCGATGTGAGTGTGGTGGAAAAGAGGCAAATACGTCCTGTTACGGTTGTTTGCGAAATTACACCAATCAATATTGTCATGAAGAAATGGAACGCCGCTTTATTCTTGAATTTCTTGGAAAACGATAAATATGGGCCGTGCAAGGTACGAATTACAAGTTTATGCAAGTTTGGTGTGTGTAAGTTTTTTTTAGGAAATGAGATAGTAGTTTTGATATTTTGGGATGGCAATTCCTGGCACCGGATGCAAGAACATGCAGGTTTGTTGGAATAGTTTTGTTGTATGTCACGAATCGGTGAACTGATCCCTTTCAGATATACCATAGATCTGAAAAATAATCATAGTGATTTCTTATAGGATTTTCCTTAATAATAATTAGTTCAATCCAAAAAAGGAGATACTTACATGACAACTGATATGAATAGCTTGTCTGAAAGTCTTGATAGAATCTTAGCTCTCTATGGTGCAGATGAAGGATTTTACGTGCTTGCATTATTTTCCTGGATTGAAGCATACTCTAATGAGTTAAAACCAGAAATCAAATATTGTGAAACTTTTCAAGAAAAACTAGACCAGGTGTTTTTATATATAAAAGAATCCGGTTCACTACCTAAAAAGAATCTTCAAAATTACTTGAAAAAGGGGTATAGATCAGCAAACCAGGTCAGACACAATTTTGAGAAGTTATCAAAAGAAGAAGCCATATCCCATACAAAAGAGTTTCTGGATTTTTGTAATTGCATCCATTGGTATGATAGAAAATTGGATACATTTAGTAAAATTTTTCAAGTTTGGAATAATAAATCAACCCCTGTGGAGCGACAAAAAGAACTCATACATCTAAGAATCCTGTTGAAAACTGAACAAGATAAGAACAAGGATTTGCAATCAGATCTATCCTCCTTGCAGGCATCAAGTGAGGAGATCGAACAATTACGCAGAGAGCTCTGTAAGAAAAGTAAAGATTTAACACAATGGGAAACCTCTTCGAATAGTAGAAAAGAAAAAAATGATGAACTAAGAAAAGAATTATATCAACGTAAAGATGAACGGAAGCAGCTTGAGGAACAACTTCGCCTCTTACAATTAAAAGAACACTATCTATCATACCTTGAGCGGTTTACCAGGTATACACGATCAAGATCCGATTATGAGAGAAGTGTGATGCAACTGTCATATGAACAGAAATCAGCCTGTGACCGTATTCAGGAAACAGGAGATTATCTTTTACAAGGACCTGCCGGTACAGGAAAATCATTAGTCCTCATACATGCTTTGAATGATTATCTTAAGCTGGATACAGCAAGTTTGGATTTAGGCCAAATGCGGAAAAGTGTTTTACTAACCTATACGAACACACTTGTGAGATTTAATAACTATTTATCAAGTATTGTCTCAAAGCATCAATCAAAAATTGACATATCCACAGTAGATCATTTTTTCTTTGAACGCATACAAAAAATCAACCCGCAGTATGAAATGGATTACCGAATAATAGAAAAGTTAATTGAGGAAAATCTTCTGCCCTTTCTCTCTGCAAAAGAGTTGGAAGCTGAAATAGAAAACGTTATATTTGGGAGAAAACTCGATGCAGTCACCTATCTGGAGTCTCCCCAGGCCCGCCTGGGAATGAAGAAACCCTTAAGTAAAAAACAGAAGATGGAAGTTTGGGAACTTGCACAAACTATTAAGACTCACATGCTAAAAGAGGGGAAGTTTTCAAAAACCTTTAGTAGATTAGTTTTACTTGAGGCAGTACAAACCGACCCGGAATTGCTGGTAAAATGCAAGGTGAGACGTCTCTTTATTGATGAAATACAGGATCTTTCGCCAGTAGATGTTCACCTTCTTAAACTATTATCAGAATCAGGATTAGTAATGGTAGGAGATGAAAATCAGGCAATCTATCAAGCAGGATTTTCTTTCAAAAAATTAGGTGTTGATATTGTGGGACATTCGCTTTTTCTTTCAACCAATTACCGGAATACCCGTCAGATATTCAAATTTGCCCAATTATATCAAACTCTAACTGGAGCAGTGAACTTACTGGAAAAAGATTCCACACCGCCCTATGCTTTTAGGGAAGGACCTTTTCCTGAATTGTGGAAGGAGAAAACGGAAACCTCTCTTATGGAGTCTTTGGTTGAACGAATCTATTTCTTTCAGAATACGTTACAGTATGATGCAGAAAGTTTGGCCGTATTGGTTCCAAAGAATAAATACATTGAACCCATAAAAAAACAAGGCTGTTTTCGGTAATTGAAGTGATGTGGTGATATATGCTGAATTAGTGTTGAGCCATTGGCAGAAAGTTGGTTTTAATCTACTTATAAGATGGATTCAGACACCTCTTATTCGTTCAAAATTGAT
>Ga0307989_1001193_pt1 | contig 14569 bp, 12 predicted proteins | sample EllFjometagen185_FD_203164 | JGI IMG/M metagenome (GOLD analysis project Ga0307989, IMG submission 203164) | Marine microbial communities from Ellis Fjord, Antarctic Ocean - #185 | ecosystem: Environmental > Aquatic > Marine > Unclassified | place: Southern Ocean | collected 2014-10-08
AAGGTTTAGATGTTATTGACGACATAAGACAAGGCGACCTAATTGAAAAAATTATAGTTTCGGAAGCTTAAAAAATGTTAAAAAAATTGATAAGGGATTTGCTAATTGCATTTCCCTTTTTTTGTACTTAACCTTCATCGATTCATAAAGTTAATTATTAATTTTAGCATGCCATAAAAAAAATAAATGATTAAAGAATTTCAATTTTCTTTTGATGAATTAAATATAAATCCGGAAGACTTATCTGAATTTTTGGGATTTACTGATGGAGTTGTTCCCGAACCCTTTCCAGAAATTATTCAAGAAGCTTTAAAAGATGCACCACAATTTTGTGAGATAAAAGGAGGATATAAAATATTCGATTCTATTGAAGTTAATTTAAAAGAAGATACTTTTCGAATTGGCAACCAAACTTTTTTACCTTCAAAAATTGTTACAACCCACTTAAAAAATTCTACATATGCAGCAATTTTTATTTGTACAGCCGGCTCCGAAATAACAAATCAAGCTAAAGAACTAACAAATAATGGCGACACTTTATTAGCTTATATATTTGATGTAATTGGTTCGGTGGCAGTTGAAAAAGCAACAGATAGAATTCAAAACTCATTAAAAAATGAACTTCAAAAGTCGGAGCATAACATTTCAGACAGATATTCGCCCGGATATTGTGAATGGGATGTGGCAGAACAACAAAAACTTTTTCGCTTAATGCCCCATAATTTTTGTGGGGTAGCACTTTCTAAATCCTCTCTTATGAATCCTGTAAAATCGCTCAGTGGGATTATTGGAATTGGAACGGAAATGGAACAAAAAGGATATCAATGCCACTGGTGCACCGATAAAAATTGCATGTACGGCAAAATAAAAAAACAAAAAAAAGCATAAAAAAGGGCTTGCATAACAAACCCATTTCCGCAATATTCAGCTAATAAACTTTTTATTGCAAAAGATTTCTCACCTTAAGCGAAATCTCTTTCCCATCGGCTTTACCCGCCAATTTTTTAGATGCTATTCCCATAACTTTACCCATATCTTTCATCGATGTAGCAGCAGTTTCATCGATTATAGATTTTACAACGGAAGTCAATTCATCGTCGGAAAGTTTTGCAGGCAAATATTCTTCATAAACTGCCACCTGAATCATTTCCTGCTCAAACAAATCTTCCCGGTTTTGTTGCTTATAAATCGAAGCTGAATCGTTTCCCTGTTTTGCTAGTTTGGAAATTATTTTAAGTACTTCCTCGTCACCAAGATCCGCACTAGCCCCAATCGCCGATTTTGCTTCAATCATTACTTTTTTGATATTCCGAAGTGCTTGCAACCTGTCTTTTTCACGGGCTTTCATTGCCACTTTAATGTCGTTGTTTATTTGTTCGAATAGTGCCATTTTTATTTGTTTATTTATTAATCTACCTGCCCGTGCAAATATGAATTTCTATCTGAAATTTTATTGTCTTTAGTAACTGAAAACCTGGAAACCTTTTTTTTATATTTTGGGTCGTTCATTCGAATCTGACGGCGCTGATACGCAGGAACGTTTTCCAATTCCTCTACTGCTTCATCATTTATTTCGGAATAATTAATTGCAACTTCCCGAGTTGACCGTTTTCCACGATTTTTTAGCGTAGATGGATACAGAACTTCAAAATCACTTTCTTCATTTCTCTTTTGCTGGGTATTATCGAATTCAGAATTTTTTTCCAACAAAGGACTTTTTGCTTTGAGTTCATCTTTTACTTCTAATGAGTTTATATCCTTTTCCGAAAGCAAATGATTTTTTTGTTCGGTAATATTTCCTTCTCGGGTTTTAGTAATGCTACTTGTGCTAAACCCGGTTGCAATTATTGTAACTGAAATATTCTCATCTAAGGATTCTTCCGTTCCGTTTCCCCAAATTATATCTGCATCGAAACCTGCTTCGTTTTGCACATAATCGGTTACCTGACCAATTTCTGCCATGGTAACTTCCTTTTTCCCGGAAGTAATATTAAGTAGAATATTTTTTGATCCCCTAATGTTGTTATTATTTAACAATGGCGAATTTATGGCTTTTTCAACGGCCTTCAAGGAGCGATTCTCACCACTTGCAATTCCGGTTCCCATTACGGCCAAACCACTTTTCTGCATAACTGTTTCCACATCAGAAAAATCAACATTTATATATCCGGTTACTGTAATAATCTCGGCTATTCCTTTAGCAGCTGTTGCCAAAACATTATCGGCTTTTGCAAATGCCTCAGAAATGCCAAAGTCTCCATACATTTCACGAATTCTTTCGTTATTAATTACCAACAAAGAATCTACATATTTTTCCAACTCCTGAATTCCTTCAATTGCCTGTTTTATTCTCCTCCTCCCTTCATTTCGAAAAGGAATTGTTACTATTCCTACGGTTAAAAATCCGGCATCTTTACAAACCTTTGCAATTACAGGTGCTGCCCCTGTTCCGGTTCCTCCTCCCATTCCAGCTGTTACAAAAACCATTTTGGTATTTTCCGAGAGTACTCTTTTTACATCCTCAATATTTTCGAGTGCCGAGGCTTTTCCAATTTGTGGTTTATTTCCGGCACCACGACCTTCAGTTAATGATGCACCTAATTGCACTCTGTGTTCAATCGAACTCGATTGCATTGCCTGTGCATCGGTATTACATATTATAAAATCTACATCGCGAATCCCTTGCTTAGACATGTGGTTTACTGCATTTCCTCCACCGCCTCCAACTCCAATTACTTTTATTTCAGCAACCGGATTTTCCTGAAATGTAAAGTGCGCCAATTCTTTAGTCATTTATTTTATTGTTAAATGTATGGGCTATTTCTATACTATATTTAATCTTCTCATTCGTTAAATAATTTTCCAAATTTTTCGAAGAACCAGTTATCAACACTCGACTCAGAAACTGGTTCATCAATTTTTTCTTTCGGCTTAACTGGTTTTTTTGGCTTTGATACTCTTGCTTCTTTTTTCCTTTTTTTCTTTACAATAAAAACTTCGGTCTGGTCATCGATTGGTTCAAACTCATTCTGTTCATCTTCGTTTTCAGGTACGAATGAATTTTTAAACAAATCTTCAAAAACCGGCTCTTCCTTTTCATCGTTTAATTCAAATATCTCGGGTTCTTTTTGGGGTCGAATGGTTTGGTTCGGGTTGTTTACAAAACCTGTAGCCAAAATGGTAACACTTACATTGTCACCCAAAGATTCGTCGTAACCATTTCCCCAAATAATATCAGCTTTTTGTCCGGCTTTATCCTGCAATTCTTCAATAATTTCACCAATTTCTCCTATCCTAATTTCTTCTTTACCCGATATAATATTTAATAATATATTTTTTGCTCCAAAAATATCGTTGCTATCTAATAATGGCGATGCCAAAGCCTGATTTACTGCATTCATAGCACGACCTTCGCCAGAAGATAAACCAGTGCCCATAATAAATAATTTGCTTTTGTTCATTACCGTATGTACATCGGTAAAATCGATGTTTACATTTCCATGAACTGTAATTATTTCGGCCACACCTTTTACCGCTGTAGTAACAATGTTATCGGCCATTTTAAAAGCTTGTGTAGCTGGCAAATCACCATAAATTTCGTGAAGTCGTTGATTGCTTATAACCAACATACTATCTACAAATTCACTTAATTTTTTTATTCCATCTTTGGCCTGTTCGTTTCGCTTTTTACCTTCAGCAGGCGATGGAATAGTAACAACAGCAATGGTTAAAATATTTAATTCGCGAGCCAAACTTGCAATTACCGGTGCGGCTCCCGTTCCTGTTCCACCACCCATTCCGGCAGTAATAAATAACATTTTAGTATTATCTTCTAACACCGCCTTTATATCCTCGTAGTTTTCCTTGGCCGATTCTGCACCCATTTCGGGTTTATTGCCGGCTCCCCGACCTTCTGTTAGAGTAACACCCAATTGTATTTTTATAGGTACCCGGCTCGATTCAAGAGCCTGTGAATCGGTATTACAAATTAAATAATCTACTCCTTTAATTCCTTCTTCGAACATATGACTGACCGCATTGCAGCCACCTCCACCAACTCCAACAACTTTTATAATTGAGGAGGACGTTTTTGGAAATTCAAAATCAACTAATTCTTCGGTCATATTTGTATATTTTAATTCATTGCACTATCAACATTATCATCATCAACCATATCTAAAACACCTTGTACAACTTTACCTACAATATTTGACAAACTGCTTTTTCCATTTTTAATCGCTACTTTTTTTCCTCTCTTATTTGAAGGAATAAGTGATTTGTCGGTTATCAAATTCAATAAGCCTAAAGCCGTTAAATTATCTGTGTCTTGTAGCTTTTTACTTTCCCCTTTTAACTGAAGAGCCAGATTTCCCTTTCGCGCATCCTTGCCTGTTCTGAATTTTACCAGAGATTTAATATTATTTAGATTGGAAGTTCCACCTGTTAAGATAACTCTCACATCAAATTCATTTAAAATTTCAGCCTTTTCTATTTCGAAATTAACAATGTCCATAATTTCATCTAAGCGGGCTTGAATAATATACGCTAAACTCTTAAATGAAATTTCTTTGGGCTCATATCCTTGGCGAACGGGAATAGTAATCATCTTCTGGTCATCGGCAAAATCGCCCAAAGCTTCGCCATATCTAACTTTCATTCTTTCAGCCAATTTCAAAACTATGGAACAACCTTCTTTTATATCTTTTGTAATTACGCTACCTCCAAATGGAATTACCGAGGTATGAATTAACATGTTGTCCTGAAAAATGGCAAGATTTGTAGTTCCTGCACCAATATCAAAAACTATTGCTCCCAATTCCCTTTCTTCTTCAGTAATAACTGCTTCCGAAACTGCAAGAGACGAGGGAGTTACATCAAGTAACTCAACATTAGTTTTATCAAAAACTCGTTGAAGATTAGTCAAATAAATTTTCGGTACTATTATTAGTTTATAGTTGGCAGTAATTTCCTGCCCCGGTATTCCTACCGGTTTTAAGTCGGTGCTTTCGCCGTCAACTTTATAAAAAGTAGGGATTACCTGAATAATTTTAAAATCCTCCTCCATCTCCACTTTTTTAGCTTCGCTGTACAAAAACTCAATATCGGCTTTGGAAACTATTCCTTCTTTGGAAGTCTTTCTTGAGTTCTGATAATCAAATGTTTTCATGTACTGCCCGGCATAAGCAACATTCACTTGTTGAATTTCCTCTTGTAGCAGAGATTCCAGTTTAGCTACAACCTCATTAATACAAACAGCTACTTCATCGATATTAAAAATAACACCTCTTTTAATGCCTTTTGAAAGTACTCTTGAAGTTCCCAGAACCTCCAGCTTCCCATTTTCGTTTCTTGCACCTGCAAGAGCAATAATTTTTGATGTACCAATATCTATAACAACCGAGAGATTACTTTTTGAGGCCATAATTATCTTCTTTTTGCTATTACCTGATTATTATATTTTAAACTGACTTGCTTATATTTATTCCAATTATTTTTTGCTACAATCTGCTCATAAAATGCCTTCATTTTTTTAAGCTTTTTCTGGTAATCTTCTAATTTCCCGAACTCAATAATGTGTTCTCCAACTAAAGGAATTAAAATTACTTCGCCATTTTTTTCAATATGAATTTGTTCGATTTGCGCCTGCCAGAAATCGTTTTTTTCTATGTACAATACAAATGGTAACAATTGTTCAATCGCAAATTTTTCGGAAAAGTAGCCGGTAGTTGCCAATACATTGGCTGTATAATTAGGCGAAATGGGGATTATATCGCCAAATTCATCCAGATAATAACTGGCAGATTCGGATATTATTCGTACTACCGGTTCGCGATGTTTTACTTTCACCGCAACAATACCTTTAAATGAGCTACTGTCTTTTTCAATAACTTTATAAACTTCAGCATTTAAAACGGCCTGATGTTTTTCAACTGCCAGCTCAATTATTTCTGAATTAATTTCGCTTAACTTTTTATTTAAAATAGTATTGTCGGTGGCTTTTATCAATCGAATCAATTCATCGTTGCTTAGCTTAATTAATTCATCATTTTCGAATATTATTTCAATATTGTTGCAAACTGCATCGTTACATTCCGACGAAGTAAAAGCCAGCGTTCCGACCATAAAAATACTCAACGCCAAGCTCCCTGCTATTTTTAACAACTTCCGAAACATTAACTTTTACTTTTTAAAATTTCTACAATATTTTTTGTCATGTTATCAATATCGCCTGCTCCCATAGTCAGCACCAAATCACAGTCTTTATTTTTCAGCATTTCAAAAGTTTCTTCTTTACTTGCCAGATATTTGTCTTCCAATTGCATTTGGTTAAAAATAATTTCCGACGAGACACCTTCCATCGGTTCTTCGCGAGCGGGATACAATGGAATAATAATCGCGGTATCAAGAATATCTAAACTAACAGCAAATTCAGTTGAAAAATCTTTTGTTCTCGAATACAAATGCGGTTGAAAAATGCCTGTTATTTTTCGTTTTGGATACAACGCTTTTACAGACGATATTACAGCTTTTAGCTCTTCCGGGTGATGCGCATAATCATCGATATAAACGTATTTTTCGCTTTTTAATCGAATGTCGAACCGCCGTGCAACTCCCTGATAATCTTCCAATCCGGCTTTAATTTCGTTTGCAGTTGCACCGGCTAAAAAAGCCAACGACGAAGCACCAACCGCATTTTCTACATTTACCAACCCCGGATAATTAAGCTTACAATTGGCAATTGTTCCACCGGGTGTTTTCAAATCGAACTGATAAAATCCACCCTCCACATTTAATCTCAAATTAACGGTTGAAAAATCTGCTTTTTCTTTAATTGAATAAGAAAATATTTGAGCCGATGTTTTACCCTTTGCAACTAAATCAACACCTTTTTTAATCAATAACTTCCCTTCCGGTTTTATTTGTGAAATGAACTTTTCAAAGGACTCCTTCATCTTCTCTTTGCTGCCATAAATATCCAGATGGTCGGCATCAACACTTGTTATTAAAGCCAATTGTGGTTTTAAATGTAAAAAGGATCTGTCAAATTCATCGGCTTCCACAACAATCCATGGAGAGTCATTTTTTGGCAGCAATAAATTACTTTCAAAATTTTTCGAAATTCCACCCAAAAATGCACCGCAACCATTTACTGTATTATTCAAAGTATTTGCAACCATTGTACTCACGGTTGTTTTTCCATGCGTTCCGGCCACCGCAATTCCGCTTTTTTCGTTGCTGATTAAACCCAATACTTTTGCCCTTTTAAATAATGCAATAGTCTTTTCTTTAAACCAAGCCAATTCTGAATTATCTTCGGGTAAAGCCGGAGTGTAAACAGCTATAGTTTCGGCAGGATTCCAATTGGTTGGAATATTTCGAATGTCATCTTCAAAATGAATATCAATTCCTTCGGCCTGCAAATTATCAGTTAGTTCTGTTTGTGTACGATCGTAACCAGCCACATTCCGCCCCGTGAATCTAAAATAACGGGCGAGTGCGCTCATTCCAATCCCTCCTATTCCGAGGAAATAAACATTTTTTATATTTTTTAAGCCGTTCATTTATTTAATAACTTTTCTACCTCGTCAACTATTGTACTGGTTGCATCGGGTTTTGCCAGAGTTTGTATTTTCTCCGACAAATTTTTACACTTTTCCAGGTCATTTACTACGTCAAATGCAACTGAAAATAGTTTTTCATTAATTTCACTATCCTTTACTATTAAAGCAGCATCGACATTAACCAAGGCCATTGCATTTTTAGTTTGATGGTCTTCCGACACATTTGGCGATGGTACTAAAATGGATGGTTTTCCAACCAAACACAATTCTGAAATTGTTCCTGCTCCAGCTCTCGATATAACCACATCGGCAACAGAATAAGCTAAATTCATTTTTGAAATAAACTTGTGAATCTGCAAATTGCCGGGTTTTTTACCTTTTAGTTTATTTTGAATTTTATCGAAATAAAATGCCCCGGTTTGCCATATTATTTGAACCCCGGAATTGGCAATTTTCTCAATATTATTAATCACCGAATTATTGATTGAACGAGCACCCAAACTTCCTCCAACAATCAAAACTACTTTATCTGAATCCTTCAATTCAAAATATGCCAAAGCTTCTTTTTCTTTAGCAATTATTTGACGCAAAATCGCACGAACCGGATTCCCTGTAATAATTATTTTTTCAGATGGAAAATAGCGCTCCATATTATCGTAAGCCACACAAATTGATTTTACTTTTTTGCTCAATAATCGGTTTGTAATTCCGGCGTATGAATTTTGTTCTTGAATTAATGTTGGAACCCGACCTTTTGCTGCGGCACGTAACAGGGGACCACTGGCGAATCCACCAACTCCAATAGCAATTTGCGGATTAAATTCTTTTACAATATTTCTTGCCTGTGTTACACTTTTAAATAAATTGGCAAAAAACTTAAAAATTTTTATGGTTGGCTTTCTTGGAAATCCCATAACCGGCAAACCAATAATTTTGTACCCGGCAGCTGGAATTTTTTCCATCTCCATTCTTCCCAAAGCACCAACAAACAATATCTCTACATCCGAATTTCGTTTACGAATTTCGTTTGCAATAGACAATGCAGGGAAAATATGTCCCCCAGTACCACCTCCACTTAATATAACTCGTTCAATTTTCATTTTTCCATTTCGTAATCTTCGTCAGGCGCATTAACCTGAACCGGTTGTTTTTCTATTTCACGATTAACCTGTGTCTGATGACTCACACTCAAAATACAACCAAATGCAATGGATGTAAAAAGGAGCGAAGTTCCTCCCAAGCTCACCCACGGAAGTGGCTGACCGGTTACCGGCAATGCTCCGCTGGAAACTCCAATGTTTATCATTGCCTGATAAACCAAAACCAATGTAAGACCGGTAACAACAAATGCCGGAAATGTTCGTGTTGATCGACGAACAATTACAACTCCCCTATAAAAGAAAATGAGGTACAGAAATATTACCGCTGAGCCAAAAAACAAACCATATTCTTCCACTATAATTGCAAAAATAAAATCGTTGTATGCAGCGGCCATGTAATTACTTACATCAGATTGCCCGGGACCTTTGCCTAAAAAGCCTCCCGAATAAATAGCCAGCTTTGCATAATCTGCTTGTGTAATTCCTTTTTCTGAATTCGGATCGCCGTTAATAAATCGGTCAATACGCCCGTCTATCGTATGAACTCGTGCCGGCGCATTGGGGAAATTATTGGCAACCACATATATTAGTGCAATCATTGCAATCCCAATGGCCACAACGAAAAGCAAATATTTAATAGGAATTCGGCCAATAAACATCATTGTCATTATTGTAGCAAAAAGCAGTGCTGAAGTTGAGAAATCGGATACAAAAATTAAACCGCAAACAATAACTGTAAAAAAAATAATTCTTCTAAATGCCTGGCGCAAATCGCTTTTGGTTTTTTGTTTACCCAATATTTTTGCAGCATAAAGTATCAGTGAAATTTTTGCCAGTTCAGCTGGCTGAAAAGTGACTATTCCTAAATTTAATGTTCTTCCACTCCCACTAATCATTCCTGCCAATTTCATCGCAACAGCAAAAGCCAATAATCCAATGCTCAAATACAACAGATAATTAGCAACAATGGAATAAATTTTCACAGGAAAAACATTAACCATTAGCAATATTATTCCAAAACCAAGTCCCAGAAAAAATATCTGACGAATAAGATAATGCATTGTATTGCCCGATGCCACACGATATGCCAATGCACCAGTAGAGCTGTAAACTATCAGCAACGATAGCAACGACAGCAACATTAACACTATCCAAATAACCCGGTCGCCTTTAAATATTTTTCCTATTACAAAATCCATTATAAATTCCTTACTTCTTTTTTAAATTGAATTCCGCGGTCTTCATAATTTTCGAATAAATCGAAACTGGCGCAAGCAGGCGAAAGCAAAACTGTATCGCCATTTCTTGCGAGATAGTAGGCAGTTTTTACAGCATCCTCCATGTTTGATGTATCCACAATATTTTTCACTAAACCGTCAAAAGAATCATGGATTTTTTTATTGTTTTTCCCCAGGCAAACAATCGCTTTTACTTTATCCTTTGCCAAGCTTTCCAACATAGAATAATCGTTGCCTTTATCAATTCCGCCAACAATCCAAACAATTGATTTTGAAACACTTTCCAATGCATACCAAGTAGAATTTATATTGGTTGCTTTCGAGTCGTTAATAAATTCAATTCCATGTACTTTTAAAAAACGTTCCAAACGGTGCTCCACTCCAACAAAATCAGAAAGACTTTTACGAAGCTGGTCATCACGAATTTCAAAAACCATGCTGGCAATTCCCGCTGCCATTGAATTGTACGAGTTATGTTTACCACTTAATGATAAATCTAAAATAGACATATTGAATTGATTTAGATTAATATTTATTATTAGTCGATTCTCTTTTATTCCTGCTCCGGGCACATCCGGATCATTCAAACTGAATGGTATTAATGCAGGTTTTATTTTTCTTTTTTTTATTTCTTTTCGAATAATTTCATCGTCTGCACAGTAGATGAAAAACTCAGATTTTGTTTGATTTTGAATGACTCTGAATTTTGAGTCGATATAATTTTGCATATTATGACCGTAACGGTCTAAATGGTCGGGTGTTATGTTCATTAAAACCGAAACATCGGCTTTAAAATCATACATTCCATCTAACTGAAAACTACTCAGTTCAATTACATAAACATCGTGGTTTTCTTGCGCAACTTGCCATGCAAAACTTTTTCCTACATTCCCTGCCAATCCAACGTTTAATCCTGCATTTTTCAAAATGTAATGCAAGAGCATCGTTGTAGTGGTTTTCCCATTACTACCGGTAATACAAATTGTTTTTGCTGAATTATATCTTCCCGCAAACTCAATTTCTGAAATAACTGGAATACCCAAATCTTTCAATTTAATAATTAAGGGTGTTGTATCTGGAATTCCCGGACTTTTAACCACCAAATCAGAATTCAAAATTTTTGCTTCAGAATGCTTTCCCTCTTCAAAATCAATTTTAAAATTTGAAAGAACGTTTTTGTATTTTTCCTTTATTGTACCGAGGTCGGATACAAACACCGAAAAGCCCTCTTTTTGTGCAAGAATTGCGGCTCCCACACCACTTTCACCTCCTCCTAATATGGCTGCACTCTTTTTCAAACTACCTTACTTTTAGGGTTACAATTGTTAACACTGCCAGAATAATTCCAACAATCCAAAATCGAGTCACAATTTTTGCTTCAGGGAAACCCTTTTTCTGATAATGGTGATGAATCGGACTCATTAAAAAAACACGTCTTCCTACGCCATATTTGTTTTTTGTGTATTTAAACCACGAAACCTGTATTATCACCGACATATTCTCGATGAGGAATATTCCACATAAAAGCGGTATTAAAATTTCTTTTCGTATGATGATTGAAAAAACGGCGAGAATTCCACCCAAAGCCAAACTGCCGGTGTCGCCCATAAAAACTTGTGCAGGGTAAGAATTGTACCACAAAAACCCCACTGTTGCACCAATAAATGCAGCAACAAAAATGGTTAGTTCTCCAATATTAGGAATGTACATAATATTGAGGTAGTCGGCATAAATAATATTTCCACTTACATAAGCCAAAATCCCTAGGGTAGCACCACTAATAGCTGAAGTTCCGGTGGCAAGACCATCTAAACCATCGGTTAAATTGGCTGCGTTTGAAACTGCCGTTATTATCAAAATTATTGCCAGGGCATAAACCACCCATTTCAACCACCAAAACCCACTCCCAGCGAATGAAACAATCCACTTATAATTGAATTCATTTTGTTTTACAAAAGGAATGGTGGTAACTGTTGACTTAATATCTTCGGTTACAAATCGAACGGTTTGCTCGCCCGTTGCCGGATTTATAATAACCTCCTGAACGTCTTTCCCGTTTGCATCTTTAACATTCTGGCGCACTAAAACATCGTCGTTAATAAAAAGTGTGGCAACAACAATTAGCCCCAAACTTACCTGACCTAAAATTTTAAATTTTCCTGCCAGCCCCTTTTTATTTTTTTTGAAAACTTTTATGTAATCGTCTATAAAACCAATAAAACCAAGAAATACGGTTGTAAAAAGCATTAACAAAATATAGACATTGTCGAGGCGGGCAAACAGCAAAGTAGGAATAACAATGGCCGAAAGTATTATTATACCTCCCATTGTTGGTGTTCCTTTTTTTTGCATCTGGCCTTCTAAACCCAAATCACGAACCTCTTCGCCAATTTGTTTACGCTGCAAAATCTCAATCAATTTTTTACCAAAAACAGTAGTTATCAAAAGCGAAAGAATAATTGCTGCTCCCGAACGAAAGGAAATATATTGCCACATCCCAACTCCTGGAAGGTCAAAATCTGCAAATAAATCGTACAAATAATAGAGCATTCTTTTATACTTTAATCTTCAATTCCAAATAAATCCTTAATCACTTCTTTATCGTCGAAATGGTGTTTTACACCGTTTATCTCCTGATAATTTTCGTGTCCTTTTCCAGCAATCAAAATAATGTCGCCGGTCTTTGCAATCAGTGTTGCTGTTTTTATTGCCTCTTTTCTATTTTCAATTGAAACCACTTTGTTCGTATATTGTCCACCAACTCCGGCTTCCATATCTTCAATGATTTTCTCGGGATTTTCTGTTCGTGGATTATCTGATGTTAATATCACTTTATCACTTCCCAAAACAGCTTCTTTTGCCATTTCGGGGCGTTTGGTTTTGTCGCGGTCGCCACCTGCACCAACTACAGTTATTACTTGTTCGTTTCTGGTTCTGATTTCCGCAATTGCACCCAACACATTTTTTAGTGCGTCTGGCGTATGTGCATAATCAACAATGGCATATTTCCCATCTATACTGCGCAAAATTTCAAACCTTCCCTGAACTGGATTTAGATTACTAATAACCGGAAATACTTCATCCTTTTTTTGTTTCAATTGAATTGCAGTTGCGTAAACTGCCAACAAATTGGCGGCATTAAAATTTCCTACAAAACGTGTCCATATTTCCTGACCATCCAAATTCAGCAACATTCCGTCGAAATGATTTTCCAGTACTTTGCAACGAAAATCGGCCATTGAACGAGTGGAATAAGTTATTTTTTGTGCTTTGGTATTTTGCAACATTAGTAAGCCATTTTTATCATCGACATTTGTAATGGCAAAAGCACCCAACGGCAGTCCGTCAAAAAAAGCCTTTTTTACTTTTATGTAATCAGCAAATGTTTGGTGATAATCTAAATGATCGTGTGTTATGTTTGTGAAAACGCCGCCGGCAAATTCTATTCCTGCAATCCGTTTTTGATGAATGGCATGTGAACTCACTTCCATAAAACAAAATTCACATCCTGCACTGACCATCTCGGACAATAACTGTTGAATTTTTAAAGCATTCGGAGTGGTATGCGAAGCCGTTTCTTCAGTTCTATTTATTCTGTACGATATGGTTGAAAGCAGACCGGTTTTATATCCCAATTTTAAAAACATTTCGTACAAAAGTGTTGCAACGCTGGTTTTTCCATTTGTTCCGGTAATTCCAATTACCTTAAGTTTCTTTGAAGGAAAATTATAAAATGCAGCTGTCAATTCTCCCAAAACAACATTAGAATCGACTACCTTTATATAAGTTATTTCATTTAAAATTTTGTGTGGAAATTCTTCACAAAAAACTATTGAAGTTCCATTATTTATGGCAGACCCAATAAATTCATGACCATCGAAGTTTTCACCGCGTTGAGCAACAAAAGCAGAACCAGCCGATGATTTTCTTGAATCAAATTCAATGGCATCCACCTCTTTTTCAAGCGAACCCAAAACTTCTAAAAAGTCAATATGTCCTGTTATTTCAGCTAACTTCATTTTAACTTAAAGTGAGAAAAACCGTTTGTCCGCTGCGGTAATTACTACCCGGTACCAACGATTGTTGTTTAACTTTTCCAACACCTTTTATTTTCACTTTTAACCCGGCATTTTCCATCAGAAATATTGCATTACTGGCACCCATTCCTTTAACATTGGGTACTTTACCACTGGGAATTTCATTGTTACTAAGCACGACTAAACTATCTTGTGCCAAAACTGCTGCCATTTGCGAATTGGGTTTTCCTTGTACATTTTTCAAATCCAACTCTTCGGCTATTTTTAAAATATCTTTTGATTTTCCTTTTTTTACGGCAGGTAAATTTCCTTTTTTATTGGTGCCTTCAACAGGTTCATTGATAAATCCCTGCAAGGCAAAAACTTTTTCAGCAATTTCCTTAAAAACCGGTCCGGCCACAGAAGCTCCGTAGTACCCATTCCGAGGATTATTAAAAGTTACAATCATTGAATACTTTGGATTCTCAACCGGAAAGTATCCCACAAAAGAGGCTAAGTACATTCCGTCGTTATAACCCTCGCTACTTGTTGCAACACGGGCAGTTCCAGTTTTTCCTGCTACCCTAAAATATTCACTGTTAACGGTTCTGCCTGTTCCAAATTCACAAACACCTTCCAACATTTTTTGGGCT
>Ga0307989_1001195_pt1 | contig 14550 bp, 11 predicted proteins | sample EllFjometagen185_FD_203164 | JGI IMG/M metagenome (GOLD analysis project Ga0307989, IMG submission 203164) | Marine microbial communities from Ellis Fjord, Antarctic Ocean - #185 | ecosystem: Environmental > Aquatic > Marine > Unclassified | place: Southern Ocean | collected 2014-10-08
CACCTGTAGCAATAATAACGATTCCATGTTCCAAAATCTGTTCATCTTTTTCAGTTTTTAATGTTGTAACAAAATTGCCTACATAACCATCGATCTTCTCGATCTTTGTGCTTTTAAAAAGTTGGATAAGTTTATTTTTTGAAACATTATTGATCTTTTCAGCTAATAATTCCTGAGGATCTTTATCGAATGCGAAATAAATATTTCTAAGATTTCCACCCAGTTCAGCTTCTTTTTCTACTAGGAAAACTTCGTGTCCGGCATCTGCCAGAGCTTCTGCTGCTGTCATCCCAGCCAGACCAGCACCTATAACAAGTGCTTTAGGATTGATCTTGATAGGAAGCCGTTCTAAAGGTGTAAGTTCTCGTGCTTTAGCAACACCCATATTTACCAGATCTTTTGATTTATCAGTTGCTAATTCCGGTTCGTTCATATGAGCCCATGAACATTGATCCCTAATATTTGCCATTTCAAAAAGATAGGGATTCAATCCGGCTTCACTTACCATTTCACGGAAAAGCGGTTCATGAGTACGAGGTGTGCAGGCAGCGATCACAATCCGGTTCAAACCATGTTCTTCAATCCTCTGTTTAATAGTATTCATGCAATCTTGAGAGCAGGCATACATCAAGTCTTCAGAATGTTCAACATTTGGCAGATCTTTGGCATATTCTGCAACATCTTTCACATCCACAACTCCAGCAATATTGATACCGCAATGGCAGACAAATGTTCCCACTCTGGGGCGATCACCAACTATATCTTTTTCGGGAATTTTTTTCTCAATAATTTCTTGTCTATCTAATCTTAGATATTTCACAGCATCCGCTACAGCTCCTGAAGCGGTTGTAACAGATTCAGGTATATCACGGGGAACATTCATTGCACCACAAACATAAATTCCTTCTCTGCTTGTTTTAAGCGGTTCAAAAGTATCAGATCGGCAAAAGCCGAATTCATTAAGTTTTATATCTAGGTTTTTAGCCAGTTTAGTAATATTCTCTCGGGGTTGTAAACCAACTGAAAGTACAACCATATCAAATTCTGCAAATTCAATATCTCCATTTTCCAAAACATGTCGCAGTGAGAGATTTCCATTTTCCAATTCTCTGATTTCGGAAACTTTTGACTTTATAAATTGCACACCATATTGACCCTTTGCTTTTTCATAATATTTATCAAAATCTTTTCCAAAAGCACGAATATCCATATAGAAGATTGAAGATTCTAAACCTTTCATATGTTCTTTAGCAATGATAGCTTCTTTAATGGCAAACATACAGCAAGCAGATGAACAATAGTTATGATCGATACTTTCATCACGTGAGCCAACACATTGAATGAAAGCAATGCTTTTGGGTTCGGCATGATCGGAAGCACGTACGACGTGACCACCAAACGGACCGGATGCGGAAAGCATTCTTTCAAAATCGAGCGAAGTTACCACATTCGGATAACGTTTGTAACCAAAGTGACCAAATCCTATTGGATTGAAGGCATCTATACCAGATGCCAGAATAACGGCTCCTACCTTCAACTCAATTTCTTTATCTTTATCTTCATAATTGATAGCGCCAGCCGGACAAACCTTTTCACAGATTCGGCAAACACCTTTCGTTAAATATAAACACTTATCTTTATCAATTGTATATTCAGAAGGAATACTTTGCAGGAAAGAGCGTGAGATTGCTCCCCTTTTACGTAATCCCATATCAAATTCATCGTCAACTTTAACAGGACATTTATCTTCACAAAGACCACATGATACACACTTAATGGGATCAACATATTTAGCATGTTCAACAATCTTTGCTTTAAAATCACCAGGATTACCCGTAACGTCTAAAACAGATGATTTGATATGAATTGTAATATTAGGATGACGTGCACATTCACTCATCTTGGGAGCAAGAATACACATGGAACAATCATTAGTTGGAAATGTTTTGTCCAATTGTGGCATTCTCCCACCAATAGTTGCAGATTCTTCTACCAGATGTACATCCAATCCCATTTCAGCCAGATCAAGAGAGGCCTGAATACCAGCTATTCCAGCTCCTACGACCATTACCGATCTACTCTTTAAACCCATAAATTATCCTCGATATTTTTATCCAAAAGAACACAAAAAGTGCTTTGTATTCTTCTTCTATCATAATTATTTGTAGATATTGTCCTGAATTTCCAACTGATGAACAAGGAATTTCCAATATCCAAATTTACTCTTATATTACTAATCATTTTTCTCATTCTTCTTTGCCGTTTCTATACTTGAAAACAATATCGAAATTAACTCATCCGTTTCTGTAAGCAAAGGTATAACGTTTAATTTTGGTTTTATTAATTCAGATTTTATTATGATCTTTAACCAAACTTCTGTTTCTCGTAATTCTTTTAATGATATTTTCAATTTATGAATGAAATCAGCTTTTGATTCAGCACTTTGCGCTTCTCCATAATTTGGAGCAGGCGAAGTTCCGGATCTTAAAATTTGCGATCTGATATGATTGCCTGTTTTCGTGTTTGGCAATGCTTCTGATAGTTTGATTATTCTTACAGCATAATCAATAAATCTATCTTGCAGATCAAATTTCTTTTCTTTCATCATTCATCATTCCCTGTTGGTTATTGGATATTTATTCTCAATTAAATTTTACACCAACATTATTATAAAAATATCCTTTTCTTGGTCGGGTTTTCTCCAATTTCCAAGATCTGTTTTGTAAATTCTGTTCCAACTTGAGCAAATTTGTTACCTTCGGAAGCTGAAATCCATGTAAGCCGTAAACGGTCATTTTCCAAACCGAGTGTATCAAAAATCTTTTTTACTATTGCCATACGACGACGTGTGTGATAATTACCAACCTGGTAATGACAATCACCAGGGTGTCAACCACCGACCAACACACCATCAGCTCCGCGTAAATAAGACTTTATGAGGAATACAGGATCTACTCTGCTTGAGCACATTACCTTTATCGGCAAAATAGCTGTTGGATATTGAGAACGGTTGATACCAGCTAGATCAGCACCAGTGTAGGAACACCATTTACACAGGAAACTGATGATTTTGGGTGAGAATTCTTTTTTCATAATTATCCTTTTTTTGAAACCACGAATTTACACGAAAAATATTACCACAGAGAACACGGAGAACACGGAGAACACAGAGAAAATCTCCTCTTGAGAGGAGTCCGGCTTTAGCCGGGAGGTGTGTGTCCATTCATCATTCTTCATTCCTTGTTCGATATTGGATATTTTCTTTTTCTTTCCTTCATCATTCATCATTCCTTGCCTGCCCCGTGAAATCTTCTTTTTCTTTTATTACACTGGGGTTGGATATTCGATATTCATCTCATTCTCCAAGTTCCTGAAATTCTTCTTCTTTATAAATCATAACAGGAATTGCCTCATCTATACTTCTTCCAGCAATAAAATCGAACATACTAGCAGTTTCTTCACCTGTTTTCTTGAAAATGTCGGCAACAGGAATTGTAGCAGGACATACATCTGAACACATCCCACATCCTACACAGGAAAAACTCATGTGTGAAAGTCTTCCAAGGTGGAAGAATATAGTATCCGGAGGTAAACGAAGAGCTCCTTTTTCTTCTAATTCTTTCTCCATGATAGGTGTATTGTAATCATAATTAAATGAGTCAAAATCACACAGAGTACAATAACAGATCGGGCAAACCGTATTACAGCCATGGCAACCGATACATTTTCCAAAAATATCGATCAGCCCATCTAAACCAGAGTCTTTTGTATTGATCTTAGAAAACAATTCTTTCTTTTTTGCTGCTCTTTCTTTTAAGATATCAGTTAATATTGCAGGATCGAATTCAGAATGTTCAGTTTCAATCTCAAATCCCTCCAACATTTTTTCCGCTTTTTTAGAATTCAAGTATATCTTGCCATTCTCTTCTCCAATCAATGAAATAAAGATATCTGAATTTAGAGGAGCAATTTGCTCACAAGAGCAACAGACATTTCTTACACCTTCAGGAATTGAAGAACTTTTCGCAGCTTCCCAATATCCATTTAATTTACCTTTTATTTTGTCTTCTGCATTGTCTTTTAGAGTGAAAACACCGCTACAGCTATAAGAAATAAATAGAAAGTTATCCATCTGACCTTGTTCTCTTTTCGCTAATTCTACAAAAGCTCTGAATTCGCAAGGACGGACAACAGCAACTACAGGTTTTCCCATAGGCGTGAATCTTCCTAACAGTTGACCTGCATTAGCAGGCATTACTGGATGCAAAGGTGCGATTTCATCTAATTTGTTAATATCAGAAATCAAGCCATAGTCTACAGAACCTTTCTCGTTTACTTTTCGCAAAGAAAAAACTGCACTCACTTGTTTTGATTCCAATAAATATTTTAATAATTCATTGAGAGTTTGCTCAACGGGTTTATTAGTCTTCAACAACCTACTCATTACCACCCTCCTGAGCTTCTGCACTCTTTACTAATTCACCAAGTTCTCCTAATTCATCCAATTTGTATTCTTTCATAGGAAGAGCATCTCCAGCACTGGCTCCTGCTTGATAATCAAAAGTTTTCTGAGTTTGGCTGGCTACAAAACTGAATATCTTAGCTACTGGGATATTTACGGGGCAGGCATCTGAACAAAGTCCACAACTCACACAGGAAAGACTCATGTGAGCCATTCTACCTGTATGGAACATAATACGATCGAGTGGTAATGATACTGCTCCCCTATCTTCTGCTCTCATCATGATAACATCAGAATTTGGTTTTGCTACTGATGAATCGAAATAACATTGACGGCAATAGCAGATCGGACAGGAACTACTGCAATTGTGACAACCTATACAATTGGAAAAAGTCTCCGTAAGATTATCAAATCCTTCGACCATATTTTTTACAATTTTAAAAGTTTCTTCTTTATTTTTGGTTTTAATTTTCTTTTTATCTTCAATATAAGTTTGCCATTTCTTTAGATCAGTTTCAGCTTTCAGATTAAGATTGTTTATTAGATCCTCACCTTTTTCGCTGTTTGAAACCAGGATAAGTTCCTGATCATTCAACCCAAAATGCAGATCACTGGCAGAAAGTGAAAATTTATCACAGATCTTACAGACGGGTTTCACATCTTTAGAACTCCAGTTTTTATTTGTTAAGAGCTTGTTAAATTTTTTGTCTCCAGTTATTGGGTCAGCAATATAATCCTGCATTGGAAGTGCGCCCACACAATCATAACTAAACAAAGTAACATCTTCTAAGTTTACTTGGTTCAATTTAGTTAATTCGATTGTTGCACGAATTTCGCAGGGTCTCATTAATACAGCAATATTGAATTTCCCTTTCCCCTTACGAGTAAATCTTTTCAATGCTTTAGCAGCATTCACTGGCATAATTGGAGCAAGTGGTTGTGCATCTTTTAAAATCTCAGCATCTCTAATCATTATCCAGGCAAAAGAATCACCTGATGGCACTTTCATAGGTAACATCACGGCATCAAAAATTTTCTTCTCAATTGCATCCTTAAAAAACTGAAGAATTGAAGTCTGAATATCATTCTTTGTTTCTAAAAGGACTCCTTTCTTTGAGATTTCAGTCATTAATAAATTCTCCTCTATCTATCACTTCATATTAGCGAAGTGCTTCTTTTACTTCCTGATATATTTGCGGATTTGTAAAATGCCTGGTTCTAATTGAACCGGATGGACAACTTCCCACACAATTTCCACAACCTCTACAAATAGCTTCGTTCACTACAGAAATGCCTTTGTCTTCATCGAAGTAAATTGCACCAAAACCGCAAACTTCAAGGCAAGTTTGGCAACCAGTGCAATATGCTTCTAAAATTTCTGAAACTTTAACTTCGGGAATTATCTTTTGCCCCGGAATAAGTTGGGTGAAGATCTTACCTGCAGCGGCTTGTGCTTGTAACATAGATTCAGAAATGCCAGCAGGTCCATGCGCTCCGCCAACTACAAAAACACCATCGGTATTGGTTGAAACCGGATTTATCTTGAGATGTGCTTCCTGAAAAAATCCTGTTTCATGTTGGTCTATCTTTAATTCAACTCCAAGCTCAGCTGTACCAGAAGCAGGTATCATGGCAGTTCCAACGATTATCATATCAACATCAAGTTTCTTTTTAGCATCTGAGATATCAGTGAAATCAATAGTTGTTCCTGTTACATTCGCATTTTTGATTTTAATTAATTCAACACCTTTTTCTTGAACGAGCTCGTAAAATACTTCATCATGTTTATTCGGTAAACACATATGCTTATACAATTCTGTAACTTCAATTGTTGCTGATTGATCCTTGATAAGTTTAGCAATTTTCAGCAAATAATCACAGCATGTTTTAGAACAATATCCAACTTCAGACCTACCAACACAATGAATCAGAGCTACTTTTTCAGGTTGAGATCCATTTCGCATTGTAATTTTGCCACTTTCAGAAAGCATTTTTTCAATTTCTATAGCATTATAAACTTCATCTTCTTTTTTAATATTATAAGAATCGAGTGAAGAGACATCAGTAAGATCAAAACCAGTAGCGACAATAACAGCTCCAGCTAATAGTTCAGTTGTATTATTCGTATCTTTCAAACCCTTTATCACAATTTCAAAATTTCCAAGAAACCCAACTATCGAATCCAATTCTGCATTAGTAAATACTTTAATATATCTATTACTTTGAACATCAGAAATCTTCTGTCGTAAAATGTTCATTGTAACACCTTGTCGAGGCAATAATTCTTTTAATATAGCAGATTTTCCACCCAATTTTTCAGATTTTTCAATTAAGTAAACTGCCCGATCTTTTGATGCGAGAGTAAGTGCTGCTTCCATTCCTGCAATACCACCACCAATAATTAAAACATCAGGATTACTATCGAGTTGTTTTTCTTCTAAAGGTTGCTGATACAAGACTCTGTCCATTCCACTATGGATTATGCGAATTGCTTTGGAAGTAGCTTCATCTTTATCGGGAATTATCCAGGCACAATGTTCACGAATATTTACGATCTGATACATATAAGGATTCAATTTTGTCTTTTTACAAACATTTACAAATGTGGTATCATGATCTCGCGGAGAACAGGCTGCACAGACAAGATGCGTTAAATTATTTTCATTGATCTCATTTTCCAGGAACTTTTTCCCTTCAACTGAGCAAAGTAATTTATGATTTTTTATAATTAGCTCTTTATCTTGGAAATCTTCAAGTTCAGCAAGTTCCTGCATAATTTTTTCAATATCTACCTTTGATGAAATATTAGGGCCACATTCACAAACATAAATTCCAATTTTTTCACTCATAATATTTCCTTATCCATTTAAAAACGACATAATCTGTGCCACGGCAGCTTCCGATTGTATTATCGAATTCTGGATATCTTTAGGACCTTCCGCACACCCTGCAACAAAGATACCAGATTTTGAAGTTGCCACAGAACCAATACGAAATGGTTGAGCTTCTACAAATCCAAATTTATCATGATCTATTCCCAAAACATTTTTTAAATCATCACTTCCTTCTGCTGACTTTAGCGCATTTGCTAAAATCACCATATCAACTTGTATAAAAGCATCTTTATTATTATTATCCAAATACTCCACTTTCAGTTGTTCATTTTCTTCATTTATCTTCATTTTATCACGATCTGCTTGATAGATGAATTTTGAAGAATGAGCTTTAACATCTTCATGAAATTTTTGATAAGTCTTATCTGGAAGGCAGACATCAGAATAAATATTATAGATCTTTGCATCGGGAAGTTTGTGATGCAAAAAATGGGCATGTTTAGAAGATGCCATACAACATACATTAGAGCAATAGTGTGTTTGTGATCTTCCAACGCAATGAATAATAGCAATGGATGAAGGAATTTTCTCACCATCTCTCATAACAAGTTTTCCTTCCGTTGGTCCATTTGCTGCAAAAAGTCTTTCGAATTCCATTGCAGTATAAACACCCTGGTATTTTCCATAACCCAGATCTGTTATCGAACTCACATCTAACATATCATAACCTGTCGCAACTAGGATAGCTCCAACATTTAAATCAATTTGTTCATCTTTCTCACCCATATTAATTGCACCAAACATACAGGCTTCTACACATTTATTACAAATTTCAGTTCCGTTTAACTGTAGACATTTTTCTGCATTTATAACAGGAACATTTGGCAGGGCTCCAGCACAAGGAACATAAATCGCTTTTTTATTTGTAAGGTTTTCTTCCCATTCATTTATTAATTCTACGGGGCAAACGGGATAACACATGCCACAACCAAGACATGCAATAAGATCAACATAACCGGCTTTCTTACTAATTGTTACTTTGAAGTTCCCAGCATCTCCTGTAATAGCTTCCACCACACTTGAAGTAAGAACATTTATATTTCCATCTTGCAGGATCTCTTGTTGTATGGGAGCTACAAGGCAGGTGGAACAATCCATATTGGGGTATGTTTCTTCATTTTTAATTGTTTTACCGCCAATTAAAGATAGTTTTTCAACCAGCGTTACTTTCTTACCTGCTTTTGAAAGCATAAGACTAGCTTCCATGCCTGCAACACCTGAGCCAATTATTAATACATTGTCAGATAAATCCATTTAACGTTCCTTATATTTAATGAATAATACTTGATTTTTATGGTGAATTATTTGGGGGTAATTTTCATTACAAATTATATTCATTAGTAATTATTTATATATGAGTATCCTGTCTGACAGGATTTGGTCCTAATTTTTCTATTTTATCTGAAAATTCATTCACAACTTCTATATATCTTTTGCCTTCGGAAGCTGATATCCATGACAATTGAATTCTTTGTGAATCAATTTTGAGTGTTTCAAAAACTTTCTTTAATAAAGCAAATCTTCTACGTGTATAATAATTACCTACCTGGTAATGGCAATCTCCAGGATGTCAACCGGCAACTAAAATGCCATCAGCACCACTAAAGTATGTATTTAATAATAAATTTTGATCAATCCTACTTGTACACATTACTCTTACAACGTTCAATGAAGGATTAATCTCCTTGCGAGAAGCACCAGCAAGATCTGCAGCAGCGTAGGTACACCAATTACAAAGAAATCCAACTATCTTAGGTTTAAATTTTTCCATTATCCCTCAATATTATAATAAAAAAAATGAGCGCACTATTTTAGTGCGCTCTAATAAAATTAAAACTGAATTTGGGCTGAATGACTTCCTGATCCATCATCCATGCAAAACAATAAAGTTTTTCCTGTTCTATCACACCAAGCTTTAATATCTGTTGGGAATGAAGGACAGTCTGCCTTTACTTCTAAAATGTCTCCGGCTTCCATTTGTGGAATGTAAGCAACTACTTTTAAAATAGGTTGAGGACATTTAAGTCCTACACAATCTAATACTTTTTCAGCCATGTTTTTCTCCTTGTCTTATTTTAGTTAGAATGAAAATGTAAGATCTGAACCTTGTGCTTCTGCTACAAATGTAGTAGCACCTACAATTTCTACACCTTCCACAAGATCTTCTTCTTTTAGTCCGTGAACTTCAAATCCAAGTTCGCATATCAGAATACGAGCGCCAAGCATCTCAAGTCCTTCCATCATTTCTACTAGATCAGGAAGTTTAGGAGCTATTTCATTTAACTCTTTATACATTCCTTTCTTAAAAGCTGGTAATCCACTTGGTAAAATAAACAAAATTACTTCATCACCACTAGCTGCAGCTGAAACAGCAATTGTAATAGCGGGGTAAATGTTTTTTACTTCAGAACCATTAATGGTTATTGATACTTTTCCCATAAATCATTCCTCCTTTTAAGGTAATATCTAATTGAGAATGCAAGTTCAGTGTCAAGTAAAATGTTTTACCTGTCGCTGATATATTTTACCGTGTTAAATTTACACATTGTCATACATATTCCCTATGTTCTTTAATACTTTAGCGTTACAAAAATTCTTAAGATTGTATTGATTATTAATCTCATTTAAGAGACCATGTTTTACTTAAAAAAAAGTGAAAATATATATTTTGATAGTAAAATTTATCAGGAATAATTTTGGTTAGATTTTGTATAAATCAGATCAAATGCTTGAAATTAAACTTAAAAAAAAAGCCCCGGAATCCGGGGCTGATTACATAAGCTAACTTTAATTATTTCATTAGAATCATTTTCTTAGTTTCAGTAAATTTTCCAGTATTCATTTTGTAAAAATAAATACCACTTGAAACTGCCTTATTATTATTGTCTCTACCAAACCATACGGCTGTATGATAAGCCGGATCAAGATGTTCATTTACAAGTGTTTTAACAAGCTGCCCTTTCATATTGTAGATATTAATTGATACTTTACCTGCATCAATTATTGAGAAGCTAATTGTTGTAGTTGGGTTAAATGGATTAGGATAGTTACCTGTTAGTTCTGTTGTTAGTGGCAACACTAAACCATTTGCATCAGTATGCTCTATAATAACTTCAACAGGATCAGATTCATATCCACCATCATACATTACAGTAACTTCATATGTATAATTCCCAGATTGCAAGGATGGGTCTGTATATGTTATCTCAGTTGTTGTAGCTATTTCTGTCCCATCACGATAAATCTTATATTCCATCAGATCTCTTTGTGGTACTGTCCAGGTAAGCACGATATCACTACTCAATGAAGCTGCTTCCAGGTTTTCTACTGGCATCAGGTTTATAGTTACATTTGCATCATTGGAAGGATCTGATTCACCTTCATCATAAACAGAAGTTACATAAAATTCATAATCACCAGCATCCAACGCGAGTACCGTGTAAGAAAGTTCTGTAATTTGCTCTAATAAGACAGAATCCATGTAAACATTATAACCAATTAGTTCACGTGATATTACCGGATTTGATTGTTTTACTTTAGACTTTATGATATTACTCTTACTACTCATAATATCTTCATCCGGTGCATCCCAAGATAGTTCCACTTCATTATAATTTGCAACTTCTGCCATAAGATTTACTGGAGAGTTTGATGCCTGCATTGCAAAATCAAGAGTTGTTGTCTGCTCTTCTACTACAACTATATCTTCCATTAACAGATCAAAATAGTTATCTGCAGTACAGGTAAAATTGAATGTTCCTGGAACTATGCTGAATGTGTAACTTCCATCAGCACCACTAATCGTCATACCGGCTATATCAGCTCCTACTATTGGTAAACTTGTATCAATATCGGTTACAACACCAGAGACTGTTCCCATGGCTCCCATAGCAATTGGTGGGAAGATTATATAATCTATCCAGGCACAATCGCTACCACTACTAACCGAACCATCTTTATAATATTCCCATTTGAAAGTGTGCGCACCAGCTGAAATATCATATGTCTCCAAACTCCAATCAATTGTACCACTCCAAGAATCAAGCATTGTATTATCAACATAGAATTTCAAATAATCCCAATTGCTTTCGGAAGAAACTTTCTTATAAAAACTCAACTCTCCATCAGACAGGACATCAGCTTCCAAATAAACTGAAGATGTCTGACTATGGTTAATTGTTCCAGATTTAGCACAATAAGTTCCCTCATATGCTCCTGTAGTTATAAGCCAGTTTGCATTACCACTAAATTCCCATTCAAAATTCTCGAAATTATTAGATTCGAAGTCTTCAACAATGAGTCCTATTGCAATAGAATAAACGGTTTGAATTGTGTACTCACCTGCAACAACTTCATACCCAAAATTAATAGGTGTTCCTTCAACTATAATTTGATCCGCTGTTACTGTGTAGATTGCATCCACACTACTACCAGCAGCTATCTCACCAATCGTATATGTTTCATCCTCAATTGTGATGAGTGAATTAGCACAAGTAAGAGATCCTATTGCTGATGGTGAGGTTGCACTACCTTCATTTGCAGTTAGGATGGATATAGTAACTGTTTCACCTGGGTCGAGTCTTCCATTATTATTACCAGATGCATCATCAATGATAAATCCATTTAAGGTTAATAATGGTGCATGTGCTTCTAATGAGAATGAACTATCCCAAGTAAGAGTTCCACTTGTAGCAGCAACCTCAAACATTGCAAAGTGACCATCAGGAATATCACCAGCTACGTCAAAAGCAAATCCGTCGGCAATGGAAACGATGCTATTTGCTGCAATATCACCATAATCTTCTGTGTTGTCGGTAATTGTAATGTATGGATCTGCAGTAGCAATTTCTACAGTAACATCATCTGCTTGTTCGATACCCACATTTTCAATATCTAAAGTTAAGAAAACTGACTCGCCATAATCCAACATTCCATTATTATTTCCTGCTGCATCATTTATAGTATTTGCAGAATAGACACAATAAGGACCAGTTTGTGGAATTACAGGAATGTCAGAATTATAACGAAGATAGTTAAAAGCTTTGGCAGAAACAGACACCGTGCCAGGAGATTGAACTGGTCCATCAAATTCAACCTGTGCAAAGCCGCTGGCATTCGTAAAGGCAACTGCATAAATTGTTCCATCAGCATTACTTACGCATACTCTTGCATTTTCCAATGGTCCACCAGTACCCATTACGGTTACATCATAAGTTGAAGTACCAAGGAAAAGCTGAGTATCGTGAGTTACGTTAAGGTCTTCTATCTGCATCGTCCATGGTTCTATAGAACTATCTCCCAACCAGAGATATGTCAGAACATTCCGGATTCCAATGTCACCATGCAGATTGATCACGAATACGTTTGCATAATTTGTGATGTACCCAATATTAGTTATGCCTTCGTTAAAAATAGCTTTGTACATTTCCTTATCATAATCATGATTTGGAACTGTATATGAAGGAACTATCGCTCCATTAATTGCAATTGCAGCTTCATCTGCTTTCATAAAAGATTCTGCCAGACAATCTCCATTATAGCCGACAATGTCCATATTGTCACAACATACATCAAACAAAACGAAATTTCTGTTGTTATTTGTTAGCTGATTAACATGAGTAGCAGTAAAACTTCCTGAAGGTCCCCATTGCCAGAATTCTGTTGCACTACCATGACCACGGTAATTAAAGATTCCTCCAGAAGTTGTATTCACCCAGTTAATGATATCAGTATTTGTTGCACCTGCTCCACCATAACATAGCTCAAATATTGGAGTTTGGATAGAATATGGAAAATCATTAATTTCCTGTTTACACTGAGTATATTTTTGAGGATATAGTTCGTCATGAGCTACAAGAATACTATTTTCTCCCCAGTTAGTAGTCTGATCAGGAATTTGATAAAAATCGGTTAATTTCAAGATTTGGTGATCGAGTTCATCTAGATTATCGTATGTGATCCTTCCAATTGCGATATCTGCGTAGAAGTCAGTGTTTCCCCCCATGCAAGAATACCATGAATCTGACCAGGAGCTACCTCCGCCACCAGACCACATATACATAGGAACGTTATCAGGTCCGCCGGAACCGTTTGGATAGGCATCTCCAACCATAAGTACATATTCCAGATCATCAGAATCATAAAGATCCATAATATAATCTTTAATTTGGATAGCTGTTTCAAAACCTGTTTCCAGCGTTCTTACTTCCACACCATAACCTTCTTTATATTTGTAATCTACAAAAGGTTGGATGCTGTTAAGTGCATTTGTATTTGTTACTATGAGATATTTTGTTGTGATCTCACGAGAGTTATCAATTTCATAACCCATAGTCTCGAAATTAATAAGTGCTGAATTATACATATTATAAAAACTTGGTGTTAATTTTTTATCTTTGTTAAGTACGTGCTCACTATCAAACCCATAAAATTCTATTTCAATACGTACATGGGTAGTAACTTCCAGGTTACCGTCCGCATTATATTTAAATGGAATAAAATGGAATCCGCCAATTTTTACATCACGCCAGATCCCCACATTATCTACAAACTCATTGGTTTGAGGATAAGTATCATTAGAAGAATAGAATTTTGAGTTTTTTACAAAAACAAAATTATTTTCAACTCCGTCTTTCTCTGGAGTTTGCAATGGATAAATGTTGTAACCAGTTAACTCATTAGTTGTAGAATTCAATACTCGCATTTTTACTAACCTGTCATCAGGAATTCCAATGATTCTGGTTATCATAGGAAGTTCAGGCATTCCAACATCATGAGTTGTTCTTCCTTCAATTAATTCAATTCGCTGATAAATTTGACCGTTTTCTTCAATATCCTGAAGATACATTCCTGGAACTTCAATATCCAGGATAAGACGGTTATCATCTGATTCTACAACATTAACCTGCGGTTCACGCTCTAAACTGGAATCGAATTGAATCCACTCTCTCGCGCTAATACTACTTAAGATCATTAATAGTACAATTAAAACAAACAACTTTTTCATAATTCTCTCCTTTTTTTATTTCATTAAAATCATTTTTTTTGTCTTAGTATAATCTCTGGATTTCATCTTATAAAAATAAAATCCACTGGAAACCTTCTTATTACAAGTATCCCTACCATCCCATACAATATTATGATATGCTGCATCAAGCTGCTCATTTACAAGCGTTTTTACTAGCTGTCCTCTCA
>Ga0307989_1001196_pt1 | contig 14534 bp, 14 predicted proteins | sample EllFjometagen185_FD_203164 | JGI IMG/M metagenome (GOLD analysis project Ga0307989, IMG submission 203164) | Marine microbial communities from Ellis Fjord, Antarctic Ocean - #185 | ecosystem: Environmental > Aquatic > Marine > Unclassified | place: Southern Ocean | collected 2014-10-08
AATTCCGGAATCTTTGATGCTGATTAATACTTGGTTTTGGATTTGTTCGGTTGATATTTCTACATTTATGGACCCACCCTCAGGAGTAAATTTTAAAGCATTACCCAGAAGATTATAAAAAATTTGAGTAACTTTTAGTTGATCGGCTGCAATCGTTTTTGGAATTGGTTTGAGGGTTAAAGTCAGATCGATATTATTTTCTTTGGCTTTTTGCCTGAAATTAACAAGCGCACAATTAATAAGAAGTTCTAAGTCAATTTTTGAAACGGTTAGTCGGTCTTTTCCAGATTCTACCCGTGATAGGTCAAGCAGTGAATTAATCAATTCCAAAAGGTGAGAACTGCTCCCCAGAACATCATTTAGATACTCTTTTTGAACATCATTCAAAACCCCTAATTTTTCATCAGTGACTATTTGAGTAAATCCAAGGTTTGAGCTGTTAACGCCTATTAAATATTATCTCTATTTTTCGATAGCGATTTTGGAAACCGGCAGTTTAATTGATCTCTTGCGGACTTATGCTTCTGACACAGATAAATCTAATGCCGGACCAATATTTTTTTTCTTTTAGGAATTTGTATGGAATTACCTTTTCTTGATCAACTCGGTTTGATGGGAATCCCACTGTTAATCTGCGCGGCTTTGATGCTTGCTATGATCATCGAACGGATGATCTTTTTTTGTATGACAAGACCCGTATCCCCGGCTGTTTTGAATAATGTCATGCATGAAGAGACTGATGCGGCCAAAGACAAACTCAAGAAGTCCTATTTTGGAGGCATCCTTTTAAGCTTAATCTCGAATCGTGGGCTGCCAGAAAAGGATCGGGAAAATTATGGCGCAATGCAGTTAATGAGTGTCGAAAACTATCTGTCCAGCTATTTGCCGATTTTAAAAACCTTAACCACCGTGACCCCCCTACTTGGACTTCTGGGGACAGTTTTGGGGATGATAGACTCCTTTCAAAGTATATCCGCTATCAATCAACCCATTACCCCCTCATTAGTTGCGGATGGGGTTTCTCAGGCATTGCTAACGACAGCAGTGGGACTCATATTGGCTATTCCAGCGCTGATTGCTTATTCACTATTCAATATGCGAGTCAACAAACTGCTTCATCGCTTAACGATTCAACTGAATGAAGTCAATTTGGAGATCAGCGTGATCGAAAATCAATAATAGTCTGTTAGTCATAAAGCGGATTGGGTGAAGAAAATTCACAAACACCATCGAAAATAAAATGTTTCAAATTTGAAAAATAAAAATTGGATATGATTCAACTGCCCAGAAATCGAAGACAAGATAGTGACGATCAAATTGTAGATCTTACCTCACTGATTGATGTATTGTTTACCTTGCTGATATTTTTCATCTTAGCCATGGGAGCAACACAAATTACGACTGAGATTAGTTTGCCCGGTGCCCAACATTACCAAAATCAACTTACCAAAGGTATTAAACCCTTAGTCATTGAGATCAGTCATAAAAAATCAAGCTGGAAATTTGAAAATCTTGTCTATCAGTCATTTGGAGAGTTCCAAAAGGGTTTTTTAGCTAAATATCAAGACCAGAAACTTCAACCTATCTTATTGGGTTTAGAGAAATCCTTACCCGTTGAGCGTTTAACCGAGTTATTGAATTTTTTATCAGTTAATCAGTTTTCGAACATTCAAATTGTTAGCGAATGGAAAATCTAAATCGTTATTCTCCTACCCCAGTCGTTTGGATGTTGGCTGTTGGGTTAATAATATTTCAATTAATGGTGATCCACAGATTACCTCCCTTGCAATCGAAGACACCACCACTGTCTGTAGCCACGAAAATTCACCTACGGATTAAACCGATTCCAAATAAAGTACAGCCAATCGTCAAGAAACAGCTTAAACCAACAAAGCAATCAAAAAAACCTAAAGCAATTGCTCAAGCTAAAGTCAAACGAACGCCGGTAATTAAAAAAAATATTGTTAAGGTGATTTCACCCAAAAAAATCAGCTTACCACCAAAACTGAAAATTCCCACACCGGTTAAAATCATCAAACCAAAAGTCTTGTTGCCGGTTCAACCTGTGGCTGTAAAACCTAAAGTAATTACTCCACCTAGAATCGAACCAATACCGGTGATTAAGAAAATTATTACTAAGATGATTTCACCTAAAAAGCCCAGCTTATTTCCAGAACCGAAGATTTCCCCTCCGGTTAAAGTCATTCAACCAAAAGCATTACCACCGGTGCAAGCGATGGGAGTAAAAGCACAACTACAGCCACCACCTATTATACCACCACATCCACCGATAAAAAGCATTGCAAAACCAAAGACTCCAAATTTGCGACATAAAGCAGATTTAGAATTCATTACCAGAATAACACGAAAACCCTTAGAGCATCTCTTAATCGCTTCAAAATCCCCTATTAGAGATGAAAAAGTAGTACAAAAGCCAAAAGAAGTAATTCCAATAAAGCCTTTAATTCAGAAACAGCAGGTTGAATCTTTCCCTCAAAAGCAATTTAAACAACCGGTAACATCTCTGGCAAAGTCTAATGAATTATCTTCACAGCCGAAAACTAAGGTCAACCCAGAAGATATTCAGCGACTGGGTAGTTTGATCAAGCAATATATTGCTGGTATAGATTTATTAGATTATTATCCGCGCAGAGCCATAAAACGGAAACTGAAAGGTAAAGTGCTCATTGCCCTCAGTTTTGATTCCAGGGCAAACTTAAAGGGGTTTGATCTCAAAACCACCAGTGGTTATAAAATATTGGATCAGGCTGCCTATCGTATTTTAGAAGAACATGAAGAGGATTTGATAGCCTCAATACAACAACATCAATTTGAATTGCCACATAAAGCACGAATTTCTATCCCCATAAGGTTTGCGCTACGTTAGGCGACTTCCATACTTTAAATTATTTATATTTATGAAATACAAGATAAGCATCTTACTCCTTCTGGCAATCATTACTTCATTGATGGCAATGGCTAAAACAGTCACAGATGAAGCAGGTCGTCGTGTGAATATTCCTGATAATCCCGTTCGTGTCGTATCACTTGCACCCAGTGTCACTGAAATAATATTTGAGGTGGGGTATGGTCACCGATTGGTTGGAGCCACTCAATACAGCAATTATCCACCGCTTGCAGATAAACTACCGAAAGTTGGAACTTATGTTCATTTGGACCTGGAAAGAATCGTGGCCTTGCAACCGGATCTATGTATTGGAATTCAAGATGGTAATACATACTCCGTTGTCAATCGATTGGACCGTCTTGGAATTCCTGTTTATATTATCAATCCACAAAATATAGCGTCAGTGATAAACAGTGTCGATAAAATGGGACAAATTTTGAACCAAACTTCAAAGAGCCAAAAAATCATTAAAGGCCTTAATCAACGCGTTAATGCGGTTACAGAAAGGCTTTTTGGGATTCAGCATCGACCGGATGTTTTTTTTCAAATTGGGATTTCACCGATGATTTCTGTGGGCACATCGACCTTTATTAGCGATCTTATTGTTACGGCAGGAGGAAATAACGCTACCCCGGGACCTAATCCCTATCCAAAAATCAGCCGTGAGGAGATACTTCATTTACAACCTGACATTATTATCATGACCTCAATGGTTGACGAAGATAATGTAAAGCAGTTAAAGGCCAGATGGAAACCATGGCACCAAATACCAGCCGTAAAAAACAATCGAATCTACGTCTTGAATGCCGATGTTTTTAATCGACCCTCAACGCGACTTGTAAACGGTTTGGAAATACTCGCTCGATTAATCCATCCGGACCGATTTCCGGCTGTCGACCAATAATCACTGACCAATTTATGAAATTAATTAACAAAATGTTTTTTCTATTTGTGTGTTTGAGTGGCGGACTTATCTTGTCGGTCTATCTTGGGCTATCAATTGGATCCAGCGGGTTTCAGCCAATGCTACTAATAGATGCGATCACTGGACAATATGGACCTGATACTTTAACCATGACCATCCTTTGGAAAATCAGATTACCCCGGGTATTGTTAGCCATCGGGGTAGGGGCTGTTTTGGCTGTTGGCGGTGTTGTTTTTCAGGCACTACTTAGAAATCCTCTGGCAGAACCATATATTTTAGGTGTTTCAGGTGGAGCTGCCATCGGTGCTATTGGTGGAATCATCTTTGGATTAAGCTTGTTTCCTGGAATTAGCACAACCGCCTTTTTAGGAAGCACTCTGACCCTGGTGGTTATTCTTCTGATCTCTTCAAAACATTCGATCGGTATCAATAATTCATTGTTGCTTTCCGGAGTTATGGTTAATGCCTTTTGCTCATCGATCATTATTTTTTTTATTTCAATGGTCCAGGACGCTAGATTACATAGTATCATGTTTTGGCTGATGGGGGATCTTTCACAAGCAGAAATGCCTCAGATTTCTTTGTTATACAGTATTATAATACCATGTTTTATTGTGATTATTTTTTTCAGCCACCGCATGAATGTATTACAACTTGGAGAGGAATTGGCTGAAAGTATGGGGGTGAACATTAAACAGACTGTTTTGGTGCTATTAATTACCACCACTTTGATGGTGAGTGCCAGTATCTGTCATTCCGGTTTGCTGGGATTTGTCGGTTTGATCGTTCCTCATCTTCTCAGGCTTGTCATTGGTAGCGATCATCGCATACTGGTTCCTGCATCTGCTTTGGCAGGGGGATCTTATATGGTGTTTTGTGATATTATTGCCCGATGGCTACCGAGTCATGGTGAAATACCGGTTGGTGTGATTACAGCGATCATCGGCGCACCTTTATTTATCATTCTTCTCAGAAAAACTCAAAAATGACAGCCATTACTTTGAATTCAGTTTCTTCCGGATATGCGGATAAACAAGTCGTTAGCGATATTTCTTTTGAGATTGAGACAGCTGAATTTTTCTGTATTATCGGTTCCAACGGATCCGGTAAGACAACTCTATTAAAGACCATCAGCCAATCGCTTAAACCCTCTAAGGGAGAGATTCAGATATTTGGTCAACAAGCATCTACTTACTCAAAGAGACAGCTATCCAAACTTGTGGCAATGGTCACCCAAACAGTTCCATCGGATATTCCATTTACCGTCAAAGAGGTGGTAATGATGGGGCGATATCCTTACTTAGGGATTTTGGGAGTTGAAAAAAGTCAGGATCAGGATATTGCCGCGTCAGCTATGGCCTTCACTAATATTAGCCATCTGGCCGATAGTAAAATTGGAGAAATTAGTGGCGGCGAACGGCAACGCGCCTTTATCGCTAGAGCAATTTGTCAGGAACCACAAATTATCTTGCTGGATGAACCGACAACAGCTCTGGATTTAGCGCACCAGGTTGCCGTAATGGACTTAATGGAAAAACTGAAAATCGAAAAGAAAATAACAATTGTCATGATATCCCATGACATTAATTTGGCAGCTATGTATGGCGACCGCATGTTACTGCTGAAACATGGGAAAATCATTCATATGGGAACTCCCAATGAGATTCTCACTTACGATATTCTGGAAAATGCCTATAATTGTGTGTTGATGGTTGAAAAAAACCCCTTAGGAGACTTTCCACAGGTTTCTTTGGTTCCTCGACGATTGATTAGCCAGTCTAAATTAAAGAAAGCCACTCAAATTCTTTAACGGCCTTTAATTGACTATTATGCCTAAACGACTCCTTAGTTTGATAACCTTTGGTAACGATCTTGAAAAGCTGAACTATGATTGGAATAACGCCAATCAATTACTGGAAGAGTTCAATCTAAATGGGTTTGAAATCTACCCAGTAGCTGGATACGACTTAGACCTTATCCCAAAGTCTATATTTCAAGGATTGCACTTACAATTTTTCGTGTTATTGCAAGCCATATGGCGAGGATCGATGTCCGATTTGTTATCTGTTTTCGGTACGGAAGAAAATATCCGACACTTTTATGGAAGCATTGATCGACAGGTCATCGTCAATAAATATCAACAGCAAATGGAGATTGCTTCGCAATTTGAGGTAGACTATACCGTATTTCATGCAGGACAATCAGATATGGAAGGCATCTACACCTGGCAGTTTCCTTGGGATGTATGGGAGTCCCTGGATATCTGTTCAGAAATTGTTAATGAGACGACCAGGGGAAAAAATTTCACCACACCAATCTATTTTGAAAATTTATGGTGGCCTGGTAGTTTGCAAATGCGTTCCCAGGCTGAAATAGAGTATCTATTAAATAAAGTTGATTACCCAGATGTTGGATTGGTGCTGGATACCGGCCATCTGATTAATACCAATCTTACCATTGAGTCAGAAGAGGAAGCGATTGATTATGTAATAAAATCGATCAAGGAACTCGGGGATATGAGACGAATGATAAAAGTCGTTCACCTTAATCTCAGCTTATCGGCAAGTAAAATCAAAGCTTCCATTAAGCAAGGTGTCCCAACATCAGATGGTGATTTCTGGAGTCGTTTGAATGAGGGACATTACCATGTCCATCAAATTGACCAGCATTTGCCATTTCAATCGACTAAAATTGCCAAACTATTTGAGCTAATTGAACCGGAATTTGTTGTTTATGAATTTTCCAACACTAACCTTTCGGAGTGGAAACAACAAATTGAATCACAAAACCACTCATTAAGTGCGTTAAAATCAATTTGATAAATCATCAAGCAATTGGTTCGTGACTATTTTGTATGGGTAAAATAGCGCATGTTTCATAGAAAAAATGCACCACAGAGAAACAGTATTCTACCGCCGAAGTGTCAAGGCCTGCTAAATTTTTACTCGTGAATCACTTGAATTCCTTGTTGTTTTAGCTCTAAGTGAATTTTATTATAGACCTCTGATTCGACAATAATATGAGTTAATGAATTTAAAGAAGAAACATGAAAACTAGAAACCTTTCCAATTTTTTGACTAGGTGCTAAGGCAATAACTTGCATTGCATTTTGCAACATGGCTTGTTTAATTTGGGCATCCTGATACTCGCGTGAGCTAATTCCCTCTTCCAAATGGATAGAACAAATTCCAATGAAATATTTTTCAACCCTGGTTTGTTCGATCATCTTCAAAACTTTTGGCCCTACAATTACCATTTCACTGTGTAATAATACCCCTTCTGGTATGATAACCTTGATGTGTGGTTTATTGTGTAAGACTGTGATAACCGGCGGACTATTCGTAATGATTGTCAAGTTCATATTGCCCGGGATTTGTCTGGCAATTTGTTCGTTGGTTGTTCCACCATCCATAAAAATATGATCGCCCTCTTGTATTAGATCGACTGCATTTTTGATCATCGAAAAAGGTACTTCAAGTTTTTGAGAGCTTCGTTCACCATATGTCAAATCTTGAGCAGAGGGGAGTAGTGCTCCTTTGTGAACTCTTTGAATCAAACCTTTTGAAGCAAGTATTCGCAAATCACGACGAATTGTATCTTCAGAAACTTTGAATTTTTGAATTAAATCCCTGGATAAAACCTTACCCTTGCAATGCAATTCTTCCAAAATTTTTTGATGCCTTTCTTCTAATAGCATGCTTACTTTTTGTGAAAATATTTAGAATGAGATGATAGATATCAGTTGACTTTTAAGATATAAAATACAAACATGAACTAATTCATTCATGTTTGTACACGTTTTTTGAGTTTTTTCCTATTTGGAACTTATTTACCTAAAGCTCAATGAGAATTGTGTCTTAAAATCTTTCAAGGAATTAGCTTTGTCAATTATTTCTAAATTCAGGACACCCTGGCGAGCTGTTGCTGCAATGTTTCTATTAAACGGGGCACTATTTGGTGTCTGGGCCTCCCGTATTCCTGCAATCTCTTCACAACATGGTCTAACCCCTGGGTTGCTCGGTATGTTACTACTGTGCATGGCCATTGGTGCAATAGTATCCTTTCCTATTGCCGGATTTGCTTCAGATAAGTTTGGTTCCGCTACGGTTACAAGGAAAATAGCGATTGTCTATGCTGCTTCACTGATTTTACTTTCTTTCACTCCTGTAACCTGGGCACTTGCAATAGCCCTTTTCATATTTGGCGCTGCTCATGGCGCAATGGATGTCTCAATGAATGCCTGGGCGGCTGAAGTCGAACGTGTGGGTGAGCGTCCAGTGATGTCATCGCTACACGCAATGTTCAGTGTCGGTGCTGGAATTGGAGCTGCTTCAGGGGCTGTAGCGTCGGCTATTGATTTAGAAATAAGATTCCACTTTATTTCCATTTCGATCATTTTGACGGTATTAACACTTTCAATGGCAAGCATTCCTTGGGAATCAATCAAGAAAACTGAAACGAAATCCAGACCATTTTTTTCGCTTCCCAGTGGTAGTTTATTCGCGGTTGGGTTCATTGCATTTTGTTCTGCTCTGGGAGAAGGTGGTATAGCGGATTGGGGTGCTGTTTTTATTGTAACTGTTGCGTCTGTCAGCGAGGCAAAGGCAGCTCTTGGCTATGTGGTTTTTTCTTCTGTTATGGTGGCAATGCGATTAATTGGCGATCGTATTGTGGGACGAACGGGACCAGTAATTGCAGCCCGTGTGGGTGGCGTTACCGCAGCAATCGGGTCATTGCTTGCTGTTTTTTTTAACACTTTTCCGATGATACTCTTTGGCTTTGCGCTGATGGGGTTTGGCTACGCAGTGATCATGCCCATTGTTTTCACTCGAGCTGCTAATGATGAATTTACTCCGCCAGGCGTCGCCATAGCAAGTGTTTCAACGCTGGGATACGGAGGTATCCTACTGGGGCCACCGTTGATAGGTTTTGTGGCAGATGCTACTTCAATTAGAACAGCATTCTTGATTTTATCACTGCTCGCTTTTCTAATAACCTTACTTGCCGGCTTTCTAACGAAACATCAACGAATCGATATAAATGATTAAGATTAAACATATAGCGATTTGGGCTAATGATATTGAAAGATTAAGACTGTTTTACCAAAAATATTTTGGTGCGAAAGCCAATTCAAAATATACAAATTCAAAGACCGGGTTTCAATCATATTTTTTGAGTTTTTCATCAGAAGCAAAATTAGAAATTATGCAGCGCCCCGATATAATGGCAATAGAAAATCGGAAACGTTCAGATCAGGAATTTATCGGTTATGCACATCTGGCAATTTCTGTTGGTTCTGAAAAATTAGTTGATAAATATACAAAACAATTGATCTTGGACGGATTTCAAGTTCTTGATGGCCCGAGATATACTGGCGATGGTTTTTATGAGAGTGTCATTCTGGACCCTGAAAACAATAGGATTGAAATAACAACTTGACAGAAAAAGGGGTCAAGTCTTTTCTTGACTTAATACTAGGCTAAAGATGAACTATCTGCTGGCAAAATTAATTCAGAAATCCCGGAAAGTAATTTTTTCACTCCTTGAAAAAGGGGTCAAGTCTTTCTTTGACCTCGACCAAAGATGAACTATCTTTCTCACTCCCTCATTGGATGATATTTTAGCATCTGTATGTATGTATGAAGAACTATAGCAATTTGCATTTGTATTGAACACATTCCTTTTTACAATTAGATTCAATACATTTGAAAAGTGCTATAGATCAAACAAGTATAGATTTTAACGGTGATAAGGGGTATCAGTAATATTCATTTAAATTTAGCAATTTATTTATGTCGGTTTTTAATAAAAAAAATTATTGGAAATAGGTACTTTTTTTAAAACTCAGAATTACAGTACAATTAGTAACGCAAGTATCCGAGCAAGAAACCTCATATCAGAAAGCAAAAGAGTGAAAACAGAGATAAATGAACTAATTATCACATTAAACAAAGGTTAAGGAGAGACTTGACCTCTTAACGACCCCTTAACCGCAGAGAACAGAACGAATTAGGGTCTTCTGACCCGGATTCGTTCTTTCTCAGGTAGTGACTATTCAGCCATCATGGCCATAATATCTTCAGGCGGTGTACCGATCGGCTTGATGTCGAAATTCTCCACCAGTACGTTTGCAACTGTCGGTGACAGGAAAGCCGGCAGCGTTGGTCCGAGGCGGATGCCTTTAAAACCCAGGTGGAGAAGTGCCAGCAGAACAGCAACCGCTTTTTGCTCGTACCAGGCAATGTCGAATGACAGGGGAAGGTCATTGATATCTTCCAGGCCGAACACCTCTTTGAGTTTCAGGGCGATCACTGCGAGGGAGTAGCTGTCGTTGCACTGTCCTGCATCCAGTACCCGCGGAATGCCGCCGATATCACCCAGGTCCAGTTTGTTGTACCGGAATTTTGCGCAACCGGCAGTCAGGATCACCGTGTCTTTTGGCAGTTGTTCCGCCACATCAGTAAAGTAGCTTCGAGACTTCTGGCGTCCATCACAGCCAGCCATGACGACAAAGCGCTTGATAGCACCTGATTTAACAGCATCCACTACCTTGTCGGCGAGAGCCAGAACCTGGTTATGGGCAAAACCGGCAACGATTTTTCCGGTTTCGATCTCTGTCGGAGGTGCGCAGTTCTTTGCCATTTCAATGATGCTTGAAAAGTCCTTGGTGCCGCCGTTTACCCTGTTAGCAATATGCTTTGCTCCAGTGTAACCGGACATTCCCGTTGTGAACAAACGGTCCAGGTAACTATTTGTTTTCTTCAGGGGTACCAGGCAGTTGGTTGTCAGCAGGATGGGCCCGTTGAAGGATTCGAATTCACTGTTCTGCTCCCACCATGATCCGCCATAGTTGCCCACAAAATGGTCATACTTTTTAAAAGCCGGGTAGGAATTGGCCGGTAGCATCTCACAATGAGTGTATACATCAACCCCGGTTCCTTCTGTCTGCTTCAGCAACTCATCCATATCCTTGAGGTCGTGGCCTGAGATCAGAATCCCTGGTTTGGTTCCAACACCCAGATTTACTTCGGTAATCTCGGGGTTCCCGTATGTCGTGGTATTGGCCTCATCCAGCAACGCCATGGTCGTCACTGCTGATTCTCCAGCTTTCAGAACCAGAGCGACCATCTCATCCACAGACAAGTCTTTTGTGGTGGAGGCCAGTGCTTCCATCATGAACTCCCCGATTTCATCCTTGTGATATCCCAGTACGGCTGCGTGATCGGCATAAGCAGCAACCCCTTTCAGACCGATAACCAGCAATTCCCGAAGGGAGCGAACATCTTCGTTTTCAGTGGCCATTACGCCCACAGATGTTGCCTTTTCAGCAAAAGTAGCTGTATCGTTTGTGGTCCAATCCGCAGCTTCTGGTAAGAGTTCGTTGAAATCGCTGTCATTTTTTTCCGTGTAAGCGGTCAAAAAGGCTGATTTGATCTGATCCCTTCGCTGCAGGGCTTCCTGGATTAAGACAGTGAAGCGGTCATCGTCAAAATTAGCATTGGTAATGGTTGCAAACAGTCCTTGGGCAATAAAGTCGTCATGGCTGCGGTCGGCAGCGCCCAGTTCTTTGAGCTTTTCACCGTAAATGGAAATTCCTTTCAGTACAAAGATCAATAGATCCTGCAAGTTGGAGGTCTCTCCCTGCTTGCCGCAAACACCTTTGACGGTGCAGCCACTGTTCTTTGCTGTTTCCTGACATTGAAAACAAAACATATTATATCTCCTTAAATAGGGATTTTGGTTGAAGTTTTAAAAAGTGGTAATAATTTAACCTGTTTCCTGATTTCTAACCGTCTCATTGATACACAGGATCAGTTCATTCAAATCAAGATGGTATTCACGGGAAACATCCGCCAGCGTGTGAAAAGCCTCTGTGGGGCAACCCACGCACAACAACCCTTTATCAAGAAAAACTTGCTGTGTTTTGGGATGGTATTCCAGAAGATCTTTAACAAGTGTGGTTGAAGTAACTGCTTCCTTTTTCATGTTTGAGCTTTGTTATTTTCTTATTATTTAGAAACTATTTAGGTCTGGTATTCTTTGAACCACCTAACAGATGTTGACCATGACAAGACCGATGTTCCGATTTATCTACATATGTTGAATCTAAACTAGCGATTGATTGATCGGCTGTCTTTGCGCTATCGCAAACAAGGATTTTTTTATGCGGAATAGTCACAAAAAACTGGAAATGGGAAAGAAGAGAATTATGTAATTTCGGAAAGTAAAACCAGGGAGTGGGGGGCGGTAATTGTAATCTTCTCACGACCTGATTTGATCCAACCCTTCTTTTCCCAGGCGCTGAGAGTGCGGCTTACTGTAAAAAGAGTAGTGCCGGAGAAGTCGGCGATATTCTGTCGACTCAAAGGAAGGTTGATGAGAATACCTTCGGGTTTTTTAAGACCCGCACTTCGCATTAGGCGTAGCAGGGTTCGGGCGATACGCTGTTCGACCCGTTCGGTGCTGAGTTCAAGATAACGATGTTGAATATCGTCAATCCTTGTAAGTACAATATTAAGAAGATTGATGGCAATTTTGGGATAGGTTTCGATCATGTTCAAAACGCCTGCCTTATCCCAACCGATAACCTCCGTATCCTCAATGGATTCAGCTGTAAGTGGATACTCCCAGTCCTTGAGGCTGGTAATCGCTGCTGTCAACTCACCAGCACCGATATAGCGCATAATCACTTCTTTGCCTTGTTCATTGAGTTTGGTCAGTTTCAGCCGGCCGCTGTTAATCATGTAAAATATTTTTGCTGGGTCACCCTGGTGAAACAAAATGCTTTTGGGTTTGAGTACCAGATGAAAACCGCTTTTGATGATCTTATCATGTTGATCAGTAGACAAACCCTCGAATAGATCGGTTTTCTGGAAAATGTCTTCCATAGGCGCTTTACTGTAGAATTCTACCGGTGTTGTAGCCGGTAAAATTATTGGAGTGGTAACAAATCTCGCTAAAGAAAGGAAACATTGGAATCCAAACAGCCTGTTGCGCTGCATGCTTGAAATGGATACCTTATTGAAATTTGCAGGTTCCAGAGGTTATTTGTCAAGTTTCGTGGGAGACCTTGTCTGTTTTTCTGAAAGCCTGGTGTTTTGGCGGGTAACCTGACTACCCCCATTTTTAAATAATTTATTTTATCATCTGCCTCCCGGTTTGTTTATATGCCTGTCAACAAGGGAGGTTACTACTAGAAAGAGTATTTGATTTTTGAATAAATCATATCATTATCGTCATATTGTCCGAATTTGCCTACCTTCCCGTTAAAGATATTAAAACCAGCAATTATATTAAAACCGTCAATTAAGTCATAGCTGATCTTAGGTCTAAGTAGGGAACCATCATTGTTTAGGTCGAAATAGGAAAACATTTCCAAATGCAGGGTTTCCCGCAGAAAATCTTTACTGATCAGAAAGGTCACTGTGTTTTCATTTTTATCGTTGAGGATCTGTTCATCATAGTCCTGAATCTGTTGGTCGATTAGCTGCAGACTTGTTTTGATACCCCATATGGTAAAATCAAGGCCAAGTAAGACGTGAATATACTCTTTTTCCACCACCCCATCTGCTAAGGTCGGATCATCTGATCTGAAATATTTACCTTCATAATAAGCAGCTTCGCCTCTGATGACAGAGCCTCCGGCAGCCGTACTAAAACTACCTCCTGTCAATTTCAGCGGATGATGCTCTGGTGTTACCGTGATAGCTGACAACTGGCCTGTGGCCGGATCAATGGTTTTCTGAACATGCATGGTTGGATCATCATCCCACATATAACCAATCATGAACTCATAATCAATCACCGATGTAATTCCTGAGAATTTAACAAATACTTCACTGCTCTTTAAATCTGAGGTCACATCTTTTTTCGAATAATCAAAGGTAGGTGTGATGAGGAAATCAGGTTGGATATACCAGATAGAATCTTCATCGGGCATAGTATTGCGAGTAAATACCGGCACCCAAACCATTTCTATGGTGTTATCTCCAAGATAGTAGTCAATTTTTAAGGCTTGAATCCCAAGACGTATCTCCTCAAAATCAGGCAATATATACTCTCGCATATCTTTAGGTGATATCACATCGGTAATGGACACTCCATCGGCTTTTCCCCAGATAACCTGCTGTTTACCGATACGAATATCCACCGCATCAAGGTAGATATCCATATAAGATTGTCTGATATCAATCTCCTGTTCAGCATTAGGGTAATTATGGATGTAAACATTTGCTTTAAAAGCTACCTGCCCTTTGGAATGTTCAATACTGAGATCGAGTGTATCCTGCATAATGGCAAAGTCGTTATCATCTTTGAGCAAAATCCCGGTATAATTTCTTAAATAACCGCTGGTAGTCGTTTCCTGAGCCCACACTTTCGACATCCCTCCTTCAAAAAAAAACAACGCTGCTATCAAAAACAGGATCAGTTTTTTCATTTGATCCCCCGTTTCATCATACGCTCTGTAAACATATTGGCTTTGATACCACTGTTGATTTTAACATTGTTCAGTTCCATGTCAGTGGTGTGCTTTTTTTGAGTATTAAGCATTTGACTCCGTAATATAATCCATAAACCGCTGAGTTTCTCGTACTTTTTAACAGCCAGAATCTTGAGTAGATCGCCATCTTCATCATAAAACTCCTTTTTTAACCCGATCCAATTACCTTTGATAATCCAGGTCAGGGTCCTGGAATACAT
>Ga0307989_1001197_pt1 | contig 14528 bp, 12 predicted proteins | sample EllFjometagen185_FD_203164 | JGI IMG/M metagenome (GOLD analysis project Ga0307989, IMG submission 203164) | Marine microbial communities from Ellis Fjord, Antarctic Ocean - #185 | ecosystem: Environmental > Aquatic > Marine > Unclassified | place: Southern Ocean | collected 2014-10-08
CCAAATTCGAGTATTTAATTTTAATTGATGGTGGATATGTCGTTTCCTGGGTAGCAAGGGTTGCCTTGATCTGTTCCATTGTGGGGAACTTGTGATCTGTCCAGTAGGGAAAATCAGCTTCTCTGGGTAAACCTGAAGTATGGGTGAGAAGGTGGCGAATAGTTATAGGGGGCTGATCAGGAAAACGCTGTGAAATATTGAACCAGGGTAGATACATTTCAACTGGGTCATCCAGGCGGAGCTTGCCAGCGTCGCGCAATTGCATAAGGGCGGTCGCTGTAAATGTTTTGGTGATGGATGCCATGCGAAAGGGGTCCTGCTCAGTGAGGGGCGCCTGCTTCTCCAGATCGGAGTAACCAAAACTCCTGGTGTAAATCAACTCCTGATCATAAACCAGGCCGATGGTGATTCCTGGAATGTTTCGATATTCCTGTTGAGCGTTGACCCAGGTTTCCAATAATATCAGGTCACCCCCAATGGCTTGAATTGCAGGTTCAGATTTACTCATTGAAAGACAGGCTGAACTCAGCAGTACCAGTAAAATTGCACGAATCAGGTGTTGGTTTTTCATGGGGTTCCCTCCAGATGAAAGATGATTATTCGGAGCTATATATAAGTTCTGTCAACCTGAGAAACTCAAGTGGACTGAGCTGCTCGGGTCGTAAATTCAAATCAAATTTATCTTCAATACTGTTTCTGTCTTTTAAGACTGCCTTCAGGCTATTGCGCAGAGTTTTTCTGCGTTGATTGAAAGCGGTTCTGACGACCAATCTCAGTTTCGGATCCATTTCAGGAGAAACGGGATTTTCCCCATCGAAAGTGAAGCGTACAAAGCAGGAATCCACATCGGGAATCGGATAAAATACGGTACGACTTATATCAAACATGTACTTTGTTTTTGCAAACAGGGCTGCATATACCGAGAGGATTCCATATTGCTTAGAACCATGGGGTGCAACGAGGCGTTTGCCCACTTCTTTTTGCATGAGAAAATGAACATCTCCGATGGTATTATGGTGCTCAAAAGCTTGGATAATCAACTGTGATGTAATGTAATAGGGTATGTTACCCATGAGACGAAACTTGCCCAGATCTGCAGGAGGTGTCCACTTTAGGAAATCTTTGTGTTCATAGGTAAATGTTGAAATATCATGTTGAATAGGCTCGAGATATTCACCCATACGTTCATCGATCTCAATAGCATGGAGTTGTTTTACCATGGGTGCAAACAAGCGGGTGAGGGCACCTGAACCAGGACCGATCTCGATCATTACATCTTCGGGCTGGGGATTTACGGTTCTTACGAGCTTGTTGAGCATCGCAGGATCAATGATGAAATTTTGACCCCATTTTTTCAATGCGTATAGGTCTGGTTTTAAACCCAAGGTGAGAACCTCAATCTATTGTACAGGATAGCCAGGGGCAGATTGCAATGCGCCCTTACAAAAGACGTCAAAAAAGTGGGCTTATTGGATTTCATTTAGGCCAAAGAATGTTTCAGCATTGTTTGTGGTCATTTGAGCGAGATCATCAACAGAGATACTCCTCAATTCAGCAATTTTCTCAGCAATATGGGGGATGTATTTTGGCTCATTGGGACGCTTGCCACGATGTGGAACAGGGGTGAGAAAAGGACTGTCTGTCTCCAGCATGAGTCGCTCGAGGGGCATGCGCGCAGCTACATCCTGAACAGCCTCATTCTTCTTGAAAGTCACCGTTCCTGTAAATGATATATGATAGCCCTTGTCCAAAAGTGGTTTGGCGATCTCCCAGGGGGATGGCCAGCAATGAAAGACTCCCCTCGTGTTGCCATGCTCAAGGATTTGCTGAACAACATCCTGGTCTGCCTCACGGTTGTGGATTATGGCTGGTTTACCCGTGGCCATGGCTAGATCAAGATGATCGCGAAAGAATAATTTTTGTAAATCAGGAGGGGAATCATCCCAATAGTAGTCCAATCCTGTTTCACCCACGGCGACCACTTTAGGATGGCCAAGCATATCTACAATTTCTTTTTCCCAGTTTACTGGTGCCTTGGAGCAATCGTTGGGGTGAATCCCCGCGGCAGCATAGATTTGATTGTGATCCTCAGCGAGGCGAATAGCGATTTCTGAAGTGGGGAGATCTATGCCTACCACAACCAGCTTGTGAATCCCCTGTTCAGCAGCAGCATCTAGAATCTCGTTTGTTCTATCCAGTAAAGGCTCGATGTTCAGGTGACAATGGGTATCAATAAAATTCATATATTATTCGATTCAAAAGTAAAGTTCGTCTGTTTGTCTTTGAACCCTCCGCATCTCGACTCCGCTCGATGTGACATATCGGATAAGCAAGATGTGTCACCCTGAGCTCGTCGAAGGGTAGCTGCAAAGATAATTACCGTACTTTTGATCCCGGGTCAACATCTTTCAAAGGAATCAGGGGAGAAACGGTTTTGCCATCATCAGCTGCCAGAATCATACCCTGAGAAAGCTCACCACGAATTTTAGCGGGCTTTAAATTAGCCACGATTGCTACAGACGTACCGACCAGATCTTCAGGTGCATAGTGCTCTGCGATACCAGCGATCACCTGCCGCTGTTCGGCACCAAGATCAACTTGTAGCTTTAAAAGTTTATCTGCGTTGGGGTGTTTTTCGGCTTTTATAATTTTTGCAACCCGGATATCCATCTTCATGAAATCATCAAAGCTCACCTCATCTTTGAGATCCAGCTTTTCGACTTCTTCTTCTGGGACTTCCTTAATTTCAATGCGGGGAAAGAGACCGTCAGTCTTGCCAAGTTTGGTGCCGGGTTTAATGTATCCCCACTTAAACCAACCCTCTTCGCTGAGACGGGCCTGGGCTGAGGTACCCATTACCTCAAGTAACTGAGCTATTTTATCCGGCATAACTGGATAGAGGTGAACGGCACTCAGGCGAAGCGCTTCAGCAGCATTGTATAAGACAGCACCGGCGCGTTCTTTATCCGTTTTCATTAATTTCCAGGGTGCAGTTTCTTCCAGATAGCGATTGATTTCACGCAGTAGTTCAAAGACATGTGTAATGGCGTAATTCACGCGTATTTGATTCAACTCTGCGCTGACCTTATCAGGTAGGGCTGACACGTGTTGAGCCAGATCAGAATCTTCAGGCATGGTTTCACCAGGTTCTGGCAGGATATAATCGAAATTTCGGCCCAGAAGTTTGGTTATGCGATTGACCATATTCCCGAGGTCGTTGGCCAGATCAGAGTTGTATCGAGTAATAAAAGCATCCATGGTGAAGCTAGCATCTTGGCCAGGGGTCATTTCCCGCATGAGGAAATATCGCAATGCATCTACACCATATTCATTCGCAAGATCAAGTGGACGCACCACGTTGCCCAAAGATTTGGACATTTTTGTGTCGCCCATGAGCCACCAACCATGGGCAAAAATGGTTTTTGGGAGGGGCAGTTCAGCAGCCATGAGCATGGTGGGCCAATACACGGCATGTGTTGTCAGGATATCTTTACCAATAAGATGGAAATCAACGGGCCACCACTTTTTAAAAGTTTCTTCCTGATTGGGGTAACCAATGGCAGAGATATAGTTGGTCAGAGCATCAAACCAGACATAGGTGACGTACTCGTTATCAAAGGGCAATTCGATGCCCCAATTGAGTCGAGCTTTGGGACGGGAGATACATAAATCCCCCAATTCTTGTCGCAAAAAGCCCAAAACTTCATTTTTTCGAAAGGCCGGCTGAATAAAATCAGGATTGTCATGAATGTAGTTGATCAGATCTTCCTGATAAGCAGACATCTTGAACCAATAATTGGATTCAGAGAGACGTTTGACATCTCGCCATTCACCCTCTTCATATTCTTTGTCAGTGAGAAAACGCTCTTCAGCCACTGAATACCAACCCTCGTAGGTGTCCTTGTAGATCAAGCCTTTGTCCCACAATTTCTGGAGTAAAAAGCTAACAACTGACTTATGATTATCCTGGGTTGTACGAATGAATTGATCGTATTGAATGTTCAGGGCATCCCATTTCTCCTGAAAACGAACGACATATTCATCGACATGTTGTTGAGAGCTTACACCCCTTTTTTCAGCGGCTTGTTGAACTTTTTGTCCATGCTCATCTGTCCCCGTCAGGAAATACGTTTCATCCCCAAGGGCACGGTGATATCGTGCCACAACATCAGCCAGGATGGTGGTATAAGCATGACCAATATGAGGTTCATCATTTACATAATAAATGGGGGTAGTAACGTAAAAGCGCGACATGGGGTCTTAGTTCTTTCTCTCTTTATGGTCAGCATCCATTTGTTTGAGTGCCTTTTTAATGGTCTCCAGGTCATGTACCTCAATACCACTTTGTTCATAAGAAACTGTGCAGCGTCCATTGAGCACATCATTTGAAATGATAGTCCCAAGTCCTTCCTTGGTTTCTACTGGAATACCAACAGATGGAAAATCTTTCATGGCTTCATGATAAAAATCCCACTCAAAGCGCAGACAGCATTTTAGCTTTCCACAAGCGCCGCTGAGTTTGCTGGGATTGATAGGTAAATTCTGATCTTTTGCATATTGGGTGGTCACAGGCTCGAATCCATCCATAAATCTGGAACAACATATCTGTTGACCGCAAGGACCTTGTCCATCCAGACGTCTTGCATAGTCACGGACACCAATTTGTCTCATCTCAATACGGGTTCTGAATTCATAGGCCAGATCTTTGACCAGCTGTCGAAAATCAACTCGCTCTTCAGCCGTGTAGAAAAAGGTCATTTTGCGGCGATCCAGCTGATATTCAACATCAACCAGCTTCATTTTGAGGCCATTTTTACCAATGAGCATTAGGCCGCGGTTAAAAGCTGAAGGCTCATCTCGTCGATTGTTGTTATGGGTGCTAATTTCTTTCTCACTGGCTTTACGCAGGAGATTGTGCATGGATTCGCCATTTTTGCGATTGTTGAATTCAGGCTCACTGCTGGGGCAGCGATTACAACCCTCTACTTTATTACAGACGGGAGTAACCACGCCAATATCTTCCCCGAGTTCCGTTTCAACGACGACATAGTCGCCAGATTTTAAAGCGAGGTTTGCAGAGTTGAGGAAAGTTTCGCGGCGATTGCCTTTGAATCCGACCTTTAACAATCCGGGAGGTTTGGGATCACCTTCATCAGAAGGCATAGAGTTGTGCTGTGCATAGTGTGTCATTTATTTATATCCTGACCATTGGTCCTGAGACCACTGGATCTATTCTTTTACGTTCAATCCTGCGGTGCTTGTCCTCGCAGGTGTTTTCGTAGTTCGAAAAATAAGGCAGTAAGTGCAAGCTGCAAATGAACTTTACGGACCAGTGCATCCTTTGTGCGCTCGATCGCTTTGATGGCACCATGGCTATCACAATGAGGGAAAAGCTTCTGCATTTGTTGTACCTGAGTCACCCAAAGTGCAGTGTCTTCTGGGTTAATATCCAACGCCACATCCCTGAAGAAGAGAATCAGAAGGGATAAGAACTGCTGTCTAGATTCATCATTTTCAAGGTCTTTATCCTTAAGGAGCAGTGTTTGCTTATGTACAGAAACAAAATCTTCACGGGCGAGAGCATTCAGGGTTGCCCGAATACGATCCAGCCAAAATGTATTATCCTGTTCGGCAAAAGTATGTGCTGCGGCCAGATCACCCATGGCCATACGTGCACTAATTTCTGCCTGAACTGCAGTCGTTCCTTTTTTTTCAACAAGATCATCTCTGATTTGCATCCAGCTTAAATCAGGAATGTGGTGCATGGAACAGCGTGAGCGAATAGTGTCAGGTAAACGATCAGGAAATTCAGTTGTCAGCAGAAATACGGTACCGCTGGGTGGTTCCTCAAGAACCTTTAAAAGTGCATTGGCAGCCTCAACATTCATCCGGTGTGCGCGGAGAATAATGACAACTCGTGTACTCCCAGTGTCGTGGGCGAGATAGATATCTTTGCGCAGTTTTCGGATTGCCGCGATTCTAATATCGTTGGCACCATCAACCTGGAGATGATAGTAGGACCATTTGATCTTTTTGGCCAATTCCTCATTGATGAGTTTCATTTCCCCATCTTTGATGCCAGAAAAAGGATCTGTCTGGCTGGCAGAACGGCGCGGCAAGGCAAACAGAAGATGGAGAGAGGGATGTTCAAAATTTTGCATTTGGCGACAGGCAGAACATGCTCCACAGGGTTTATTGGTATCGGCCTTACAATTGAGACTGGCTGCAATATTCAAGGCCATAGCATCTTTGCCCACGCCAGAATGTCCACTGAGGATATGGGCATGACCAAAACGGCCAGAGCGTAGAAGTGAGTCCCAGTATTTACGGGTCTGCTCCTGTCCTATCAGATTAAAAAGGTTTAGCGTTTCAGCCATTTAAGTGGATCCACTTTATTTTTTCCGCGCCAGACTTCAAAATGCAAGCGTGCTCCATCAAGACTACCTGTATCACTTACCTGGGCAATGACCTGATCCCGGAGAACATATCCATTCATATTAACCTGAATATTATCGATATGAGCATAAACTGTATAGTAACTGTTACCATGCCCAACAATGAGTGTGTTTCCGTAGCCAGGAATCCAGGTGATGGCAATGACTTTACCAGGCATGACAGCCTTGACATTTCTCCCTTTTGGTGCTTTAATATCTATTCCAGGGTTGTGTGTTATTGTCCCTAGTGTTTCATGCTTGTGAGGTCCAAAGCGACCCACCAGAGTTCCCTGAACCGGCCAGGAAATCTTGCCCTTGTTTTTGGCAAACTCCTGGGCTGCCTGTTCGGGAGTCATGCCCCAGGTGAGTGCTAAATCTCTGAGAATATTTTGTTTCTGTTTCTCAAAATCTTCCATCATGCTCTGAACTTTTTTTGCCGCGGTCCGTTTGGTCTTGACCTGCTGCTGCATACTTTTGCGATCACGTTTCAGCGAGCTGAGTTTAGATTCTTTTTTCTTTTGCTGGGAAGAAATTTTCCGACTGGCTTGGTCTTCTTCACGTATGTTACGTTTGACCTCTCCCAATCGTCGCGCCAGGTTATTTTGATCACTCCTATTATTCCGGATCATACCCTGTAGCTCATTCAGGGTTTCTATTTCAGCCTGGTTTATGGCAGACAGATAGTTGGAGCGTCTCAGCGCTTGGTGAATATCCCCCGAAGTCAATAATAAGTCGATATCGCGATTGTGACCCAGCTTGTAGGCGCGCACGGCTCGTTTGGCAGCACGTTCTTTCATGACTCTTATTTTTTCGTCGGTGGTTTGAATCGTTTCGTTCAGCAGGTTTATCTGGCTTTCTTTCAGACGTCGCTCTTTTTGCAGTTCTCGTTTTAGCTGAGTAATCATGGCGATTTGCTTATCCAGGTTCTGGATTTGCCGCAGTGTAGCCTTCTCATCCTTTTGTGTCTTATTGATGCGTGAGTTCAAACGATCAATTTCTTTACGGATCTCCTTGAGCTTATTGGATTGAGAGTTAATGCTTTTATCAAGATCCTCAGTTTGACCAAAGGACACTCCAAAGGCGAAAAGTAAGGTAAGTAGTATATAAGCTGCTTTTTGCATCAGCGTTCAAGCTAAATGAATTCAAGTGAAAGCAATAGGTGAAAACCATGAGATTTTCGCTTTTTGTCACGGTATTGAACCTCAGTAGATCGCTGGTAGATTTACAAACTCTAACTACATGGGGTAACAGAAAGGATGAGAATTCCCCTCTTCTGATCTCACCCTACTTTTTTGTGGCGAAAGACAATCATTTGGAGTTATTTGAGGCCACAATAAACCTTAAACGAAATGATCTGGATGATGACCAATTCTAACGAGATATTGATACAGCAATTTTATGAAGCTTTCGCCAGGCGAGATAGCCAAACCATGGCAGATGCTTATCATGAGGATGCCGTCTTCAGTGATCCCGTTTTTCAAAATCTCAAAGGTTCCGAGATAGGGATGATGTGGCAAATGTTATGTCTCCAATCTTCATCACTTGAGGTTGTCGCTGAAAATCTGGTTGTTGAGGGTGAGACTGGTCAGATCGACTGGTCGGCACGCTACACGTTTGGTAAAAACAAACGTAAAGTGCATAATAAAATTCATGCGGAATTTATCTTCAAGGACGGCAAGATAATCAGGCATACCGATCACTTTGACTTTTGGAAATGGAGCCGGATGGCTCTGGGACTGCTTGGTTTGTTTATGGGGTGGAACGCCGTGGTGAAGGTCAATATACGTAAACAGGCCATGGCCAATCTGACCAAATTTATAACAATGACAAAAAACACGTAAAATGCTTGTGTAAGTCCAATCTTTCTGTTATAGAAAGCGCGAAACAGCGTGGAAACACTATTTGCTGATTGTTGAAGAATAAACGAGGAGAAGTCTCGAGATATGTATAGAAAAGTAGCCATCGTAACCGGAGCAAACAGAGGTTTGGGTCATGCCCTCACCAAGGCTTTGGCCGAAGATGATTATAAAGTTTTTATGGTAGGCCGCAACAAGATTGAAATCGATAATGCCTCTGTCAAACTACAGGAAGCCGGCCTGAATGTTGAGGGTTTTGAAGCAGATGTGAGTAAAGCACGTCACATCACAGCGCTTTCCTCTTATGTCCAATCACAGTTTGATCATCTGGATCTCCTCATTAATAATGCTGGTGTCATTATTGAACCGGGTGGTTTGGATAGTCAGGTTACCTGTTTCACGATTAATCCTGAGCTGGTTGAAGAAGCCTTTTCTGTGAACACTGTTGGTGCCCTGCGTCTGGTTCAGGCCTTTTATGATTCACTCAAGAAAGCCCGTCAGCCACGCATTGTAAATGTATCCAGTGGTATGGGTGCCTTGAATAGTATCGAAGCCGGTTGGCCAGCTTACAGAATGTCAAAGGCAGCTTTGAATGCCCTGACTGCTGTCCTGGCAAAAGAACTGGTAGATACACGGATCAAAGTCAACTCAGTTGATCCTGGTTGGGTAAGAACTGATATGGGTGGTCCTAACGCTGACCGTTCCATTGAAGAGGGTATTGAAGGTATTCTCTGGGCAGCCAAACTTCCACCAGATGGTCCTACAGGTGGATTCTTTCGTGATGGGAAGCCTCTAGAGTGGTAATGCTTACTACTTGAATTGTTTTTTTAAACCCCGTGTATTTGCATGGGGTTTTTTGTATAATTTCCTGCTCCAATAAAAAGGATATACCAATTGGGAAATAAGCTTTGTCCAAAAATCATCTTAGAAGGCACCCGTCTAACAGGGAATCCTTCTCGACATGATGATCAGGCGAATGAAGTGGCGGACTGGATGAGCGCAACCGGTGGTTTATACACAGGCTAATAATGATAAGGAATGCTGACAATGTACAGTGCTGAACCAACACGATATGATTCAATGAGCTATAAGCGCTGTGGGGTGAGTGGTATTCTTCTCCCAAAAATTTCACTGGGGCTCTGGCACAATTTTGGAGAACCAGACGATTATGATACTGCCAAAGCCATGCTGCGTCGAGCTTTCGACCTGGGCATTAATCATTTTGATCTGGCTAACAATTATGGACCACCTTATGGTGCTGCCGAGACCACTTTTGGAAAACTTTTTAAAGAAGATTTCGCGACTTACCGTGATGAGTTGCTCATTTCAACCAAGGCAGGTTGGGATATGTGGCCTGGTCCTTATGGAGATTTTGGCAGCCGGAAGTATTTAATTGCCAGTATCGATCAGAGCCTCAAACGTATGGGCCTGGATTATGTGGATATTTTTTATCATCACCGACCTGATACAAGCACACCTCTAGAGGAGAGCATGGGTGCTCTTGATCAGATTGTGAGAAGTGGGAAAGCGCTGTACGTGGGTATTTCTTCTTATAACCCGGAACAGACTCGCCAGGCAGCTAAAATTCTCAGCGATCTGGGAACGCCCTGCCTGATTCATCAGCCCAAATACAATATGTTTCATCGTCTTGCTGAAAAGGGTCTCTTTGAGGAGTTGAAAAAAAATGGTATGGGTTCAATTGTTTTTTCACCGCTGGCTCAAGGCGTTTTAACAGACCGATACCTCGCTGGATTTCCAGAAGATTCACGAGCTGTTAGGGATGGACGCTATCTCAAACCTGAATTTATTAAAGATGAGCAGCTCGACAAAGTGAGGGCCTTGAAGAAGATTGCCGATGCTCGAGGTCAGAACGTTGCCCAGCTCGCCATCTCATGGGTTTTACGCAAGGATGAAGTTACTTCGGCATTGATTGGGGCATCTAAAGTTGCCCAGATTGAGGATGCGGTTGCTGCTCTGGACAAGCTCACTTTTACAGCTTCAGAATTGTCCGATATTGAGGGAATACTAAATAACACCTAGGTTTTGGTGGATCAGATAAGGGTTTAAGCCAATAAATTTGTTGAGGGGATAAAATGGCTGTTGGGGGCTATTTACTACGGGATGATCGAAGCTTTGTTAAAGGATGGCTTTTTCTATGCTGCTTGGTCATCTTTTTTTTACCGCTGAACTTACTGGCAAGCAAACAGGCATATCCACTGGAATACATCACCATAAATGATGGCCTTTCGGATAATTATATCACCTGTATTCATCAGGATAAACTTGGCTACCTCTGGCTTGGAACCATGGATGGGATCAATCGTTATGATGGTAGCTCATTTGTAATCTTCCGAAATATCCCTGGTGATTCTCTCTCAATTTCAGACAACTTTATTAAATCAATCGATGAAAATGAATCTGGGGATTTATACATCACGACCAATACAGGAGGTCTGAATCATTTCAATCGCCAACGAGAAGAATTTCACCACAAACCCTTAAGGTCCGAAACTGGGGGTAGAGATGAATCACTTTCTATTGTCAAGTGTGGCGATAAGCGTGTGGTTTGGATTGGTACACAGGATGGTTTTCTCTATGGCTATAATACTTACAAAGATTCCGTTGAATACTCGGTTGAAATAGTCAAGGATTTCCCGAACTCAAATCAGAATGTTGTTAGTGATATCTATCTTGATTCATCTGGGAAGATATGGGTGGCCTCTGGGTTGGGAGGGTTGGATGTTTTTGATCCTCAAAAAGGATTATTACAGCATGTTTTTCAGGCGGACACACTTGAAGAAACTTTTAGACGCAATGGTTGTGGTAAAATTATTGAAGATGACCATGGCTCACTATGGGTATCTAGAACAAATGGACTGAGTAAATACAATCCAGGTTCAGGGGATTCAGAACACTATAGCTTTCTCGATTCCAAACGTGAGATGCTCAAGTCTTTCAGTCTGGCATTGAATACAGATAGAGAGATCATCCTCAGCTCCTATTATGATCTCCTTGAGTTTGATCCACAAACTTTGTCTCATGAGATTTTTGCCAGCGTCTTGCCCAAGTACTTCAGCTCTGCACTTTATCTAGATGCTTCCGATATCATCTGGGCTGGTACCATGGGATATGGTCTGATTAAAATTGATCCAAGTAAGCATCAATTCAATACAACGGCGGGAAATTTTCTTGGGGATATTCATTCTGAAGTTATAACACTTTTTGAAAATATCCCAGGTGTTGATCTCTCATTGAGAGATCGGGATTTTTTGTCAATCATTCGGGATAGAAACGGAGACACATGGATTGCCACTCAGTTCTGGGGGCTATTTCATGTTGATCATCAATCACGCACATTGAAAAAGTACAGCATCGGGGAGTTGGATGATCGACAGCGGTATCAGGCTATGTATGAAGTTCATGAGGATCGTCAGGGCGATATCTGGGTCAGTACCGTTGGCGGCTTGAGTAAACTTGATCGAAATTCTGGGACATTTGAATATTACCGCCTCTACCCTGGAACCGATACAGATAGGTTTGCCATAAACAAGGCGAGTTATCTGGACATCAGCTGCATCCACGAGGACGAGATGGGTGTTTTCTGGTTAGGAACCCCAGAGCTCGGATTGATTCAATTTCACCCCGTTGATGGGACTATCAGGTATTTTCCGATCACAATATCTGGGTCATCAGAAAAGGGAAATTTCCCAATTCTGTCAATAACTCCAGATTTGTATGAGGACATACTCTGGATAGGAACCGAGGGGGGAGGGCTGGCTCGTTTTGCTAAACCTTCAAAGGAGACACTTTTTCTTACCGTAAAGGATGGATTGCCAAATAACACAGTGAATGCGGTTCTTGCAGGAGGTAAACATGATCTGTGGATGAGCACAAACATGGGCATCAGCAGATACACTCCAGAAACAGGGCAATTTTTGAATTTTGATGTTCGCGACGGTTTGCAATCAAACGGATACAACCGCAGGGAGGCTTATCAGGATACATCTGGAGTCATTTATTTTGGTGGACCCTATGGATATAACTACTTCCAGCCAGATGAAATTGTTGAGGATAGAGTTCTTGCACCTATCGCGCTTACGGGCATAGAATTACTCAATGAGTCCATCAATTTCAAAGATTCAAAGCCAGTTGTGAATGAGCCTTGGACCTTGTTAGACAATCTGATTCTTGATCATGAACAGGGGATGATGGTATCGTTCAATTATGCTGCTTTAACTTACTCAAATCCGTATCGTGATAGATTTGTCTATAAGCTCAATGGGTTCGATTCGCGCTGGATCGAGAATGGGACCAAGCGATCTGCAGTTTATACCAACCTTGCTCCAGGTGAGTATCTCTTCCGAGTCCGCCACCATGAGCAGATGAATAACAAAGCAGCTCAGGAATTGTCTCTTAGCTTAACAATCCTGCCTCCTTTCTGGGCGACCTGGTGGTTTAGGATTCTGTTGCTCGCCCTCAGTGTTATTCTAGTTGTCCTGCTGATAATGCGGGAGCTGAATAAGGTCAACCAAAAGCGAATTCGCCAGCAACAATTTTCACAACAACTCCTGGGCTCACAGGAGGATGAGCGCAAGCGAATTTCCGGGGAGCTCCATGATGGGATTGGTCAAAACCTTCTGGTGATCAAAAACACCCTCCAGCTTGGATTGAACAACATGCCCTCTAATGAACAGTCCAATGAATTCTTCCAGTCTGCATCAGATATTGTCTCTGAAACCATTCAGGAGGTGAGACAGATTTCTCACAATCTAAGTCCTCAGCATCTCGAGCAATTAGGCCTGACGTCGACACTAGAATCAGTGATTGAAAACGTTGACCGCGTCAGCCCGATCCATTTCAGTATGAAACTTGATGATATTGATGGCCTGCTTCCTGTTGAATCCGAGATTCAGGTCTACCGTATTGTCCAGGAAAGCCTGAATAATATTCTAAAGCATTCTCAGGCGACTGAAGCGAAGGTCGTGATTAATAAATTCTCAGACACTATCTCCATAATGATCAGTGATAACGGGGTCGGTTTCTCGGGGTTTACAGAGGGGAAAGGAATTGGTCTTGCTGGAATGCAGGAGCGAGCACAACTTTTGCAGGGACAAATTCGTATTGAACCAGGCATTGAATCAGGAACGTCGGTACATTTAACTTTGAAAGTGGATACTTGACATGACAGCACCTCTATCTCTCCCAGAACTCACCCGTATTGTGATTGCTGACGACCACCCTCTCTTTAGATCAGGCATTCGAGCTGAATTGGAAAAAATCAACAATTTAGATATTGTTGGTGAAGCCAGTGATGGGGCAGAAGCATATGAAATGATCTCTGAACTCAAACCTGATCTGGCAATCCTGGACGTTAATATGCCGCATCTTTCGGGTCTGGATGTAGCTCAGAAGGTTTGTGAAAATAAGTGTAGCACAGACATTATGTTGATAACTATGCACAAAGAGCGTAAGCTTTTTCTTCGAGCCCTGGAGTTAGGAATCAAAGGTTATTTGTTAAAAGAAGCCCTGGTCTCTGAAATTGGACAAGCCATCATTGCCCTAGCGCAGGGTTCTTATTATCTCAGTCCGGAGCTATCTGGAATGCTGGTTGACAATCTGAAGCCCTCATCAGATGGTGATCCTCCATGGAAGCAACTCCTTACACCTGCTGAACTGGGTATCATGCGATTGATCGCAGATCTCCGCTCAAATACTGAAATTGCTGGAGATCTCTTTATTTCAAAACGAACCGTGGAAAATCATCGAGTTAATACTTCCAAAAAACTGGAGATCACGGGCACCAATGCCCTGCTGAAATTTGCGGTAAAGAATAAGGCTTTTCTCTAACACACCATCGAATGGTTTGCATCCTTCTTTTGTCTTCCTGAGCCTGTCCATTAGACTTGGTCGATGGAAAAATCATATAATAGATTGTACTGTATGCAAATAGATCCACACATTGCACTGGAGTTGAACAAGTCTATGAGCCTGTCTTGGACTAAAGCCAATACTTCGATTAAGACCCAACCCAGTCAGTGGCAAAGGTTATATAGTAATTCCATCCTACCAATAGTGATTATTAAAATGGACACAGCCCAGACCACCTTTGCAATGTGCGGATCAAACGACCGCAATTTAATCAAAGGAGTCTCAGAATGAAACAGCCCAAGTATTCTGTTGGAATTGATATTTCTTCTGAAAGTTTTACAGTGTGCGCAAGTTCAAAACCTGGGATCAG
>Ga0307989_1001198_pt1 | contig 14527 bp, 8 predicted proteins | sample EllFjometagen185_FD_203164 | JGI IMG/M metagenome (GOLD analysis project Ga0307989, IMG submission 203164) | Marine microbial communities from Ellis Fjord, Antarctic Ocean - #185 | ecosystem: Environmental > Aquatic > Marine > Unclassified | place: Southern Ocean | collected 2014-10-08
CTCCGGAAGAAAGTTTAGCCGCTTTGGCAAAGTCATTGAGACTTTCTTCAAATGCTTGAAACTCCAAAGTTCCTCCATCCTGGATGATATCATCCCCTCTTTGTTCAAACAAAGTTAAAACATCAATGATTGTAAGGCCCTCTATATCCCTGGCTGGGACATAAGCTGTGTTGTCTTCTCCATTCACTTCCAGAAGAACATGACATTGAATGAGTTTTGACAACAATACTTTCACTATTTTTAAAGGGATTTTTATTTCAGATGCAATATCTGTATCAGAAGCCGGTAATTCGCTATTGGCAAATCGTTTTACACACAAGTGAACCATTCGCAAAACAATCAATTTTCTTACCCTGAGACTGATTTTGCTGTATTCAATATTCTGGGTTTCCAGGGCTTCGACATTTTCCCAGGCAAAGGCAATTTCAGCTCCAAATAAAACAATTGCCCAGGAGGTCTGTAACCAGATTAAAAATAAAGGCAGGGCTGCAAAACTGCCATAGATAGCATTATAACTTGAAACCCCCACCTGAAAATTCAAATACGCCATTTGAGCCAATTGAAATATTGTTCCCCCAATTATACCGCCCGCCAATACGGCTTTAATGTTTACCTTTTTGTTTGGAATAAAAAGATAGAAAAAAATAAACAATATCCATATGGGCAAAAAAGGAAAAATATTTAAACCAAAAGAGACTAAATTTTCAACATTTTCAGGAAGGTTAATATAGGACAAAAACTTAGCAAGATATGTGGCAATAAAAATATTTGCACTGCTTGAAAATATAATCAGGATACCGGCTGTAATCGAAATGGCAATATAATCTGTAAATTTTCGAACCAAAGGCCTGTCACCTTTTACCCACCATATCTTATTAAATGCATTTTCAATATGTCCAATGAGCTTGATAAGAGAGTAAAAAAGCAGGATAATACCCAGAACAGCCATTAAGCCGCCCTTTGTTTTTTCAAGAAGGTTGGTTGAAAAGGCGAGAACATTTTGAATCACCTCTTCCTGGCCGGCAAACAATTCAAGAACCCGCTCTTCTAAAATTTCCTTAAACCCAAATCCTTTTGCAATACCAAATGCCATAGCCATCACAGGGACGATTGACAAAAGTGTAAACAAAGTTAAAGATGATGCCCTAAGGTCACACCGATCCTCCTTGAACTCCTTTACAGCAAAAAACATAACCTTTTTGAATTTATTAGCCTGGAGTAATACGATTTTTTTGAAATCATTCATTATTATTTTTCTTCCAATGTTAAAAACCATTTTTTTAATCTTAAAAGTCCCTCTTTTATCGAAATCTTTGGATAGTATCCCAGATCTTTTTTTGCCCTTGAGATATTGAACCAGTGTGATGCGCCCATCTCTATTGCAGCAAACCGTGTCAAAGGCGGTTCAGCTTTGATATTGAAAATTTTATAGACAAATTCAAAAAATGCTCCTGCTGTATATGCTGTTCTTGTTGAAACATTCCCCTTCACTTTTGGTAACCCGGCCGCAGCTAAAACATTATCAACCATATCCCAGGGATTGATAGGCTCATCCTGGCTGACAAAATAAATATTGCCGGACAAAGAAGGATTTTCCTCAAGTTTTTCAGAAGCGAGAATATGTGCATCTGCAGCATTATCAATATAGATGGTATCCATGAGGCAGGTCTTTGGCCCAATCCTTTTTAACCTTTTGGCTCTTTTAATCAACCTTGGCATCAAATGATTATCTCCCGGACCCCATATAATGTGGGGGCGAAGTATTATGGTTTGCAAATCTTTGTTAGACACTTTGCTAACTAATTTTTCTGCTTGGGCCTTGGTATCAGAATATGGAGTCAAATACTTTTCAGGATAGAGGGCGCTCTCATTTACATTCTCCTTATCTTTTTTATCAGAAATAACACTTGGAGAGCTGGTATGTATCAATTGTTTGACTTTGTTTTCAATACAGGCCGATATAACATTTTTTGTACCTTTAACATTTACCATAAAATAATCTTCATAAGGCCCCCACATTCCAGGTTTTGCTGCCGCATGAAATACCGTATCAATATTTTTAAAGGCTTTTACAACTGAATTTTTATCTGCTATATCCCCTTGAATCTGCACAACACCCATATTTTCAAGTTCCGGATAAAAATTTCTTGAAAAAGAAGTGACATCAAGTTTTTTTTCAATCAGCTTTTTAACGATTGCCTTGCCTAAAAATCCCCCCCCTCCTGTAACAAGTACATTTTTTATTTTCATCCCCTGTCCTTTTTCATTATCAAACACGAAAGGTTTGCCTGCAATCTTTAAATTGACAATACCATATCAATCTTTTCTTGACAAAAACCATAGTTTAACGTAAATAAAACAAACTTTTTGCTGAGCGGGAATAACTCAGTGGTAGAGTGCGACCTTGCCAAGGTCGAAGTCGCGGGTTCAACTCCCGTTTCCCGCTCCACACTTACCTTTTAATTACAGTTACCTAACTCTTTTTTGATGATCAGAAAGGTTGACCAGAAGTTTACCAGTGACTTTTGAAGGCTTTTGTATTTCAAATTTAGATTTTATCATTTCCCTTCATACCACCAGTTACCAATAACCGCTCAAAACAGATTTATAGTTTAACCAGGTTTTCTTCCATGATACCCATCAAAAAAATTCTCAATCTCACCCTCACCGATTCCTATAATGGATTTGTTATCCCATTCTTTACCTGCTTTTTCAAGCACATATTCGATATGCCTTAATTGCAAAATCTCACTATTGGTATGGTTTCCTCAATTCTTTCTTATTAATTTTTCCCACACTTGTTTTAGCGATTTCTTCCACTATTTGAATTTCACCTGGAATACCGTATTTGGGGATAACACCTTTCTCCACAAATGTTCCATAGAAGGCCTTTAAATCTTGCTCTGACACTTTATTTTCAAAATCTTTTTTTAATATCACAAACACCATGGGTCGTTCACCCCATTTTTCATCGGGCACACCAATGGCAGCGGCTTCGGAAACTGAAGGATGCTGGCTGATGATATCTTCAAGTTCAAGGGAGGACAGCCATTCACCACCCGTTTTAATAACATCTTTCAACCGGTCTGTGATCTGAAGGTAGCCCTCTGGATCAATAAACCCGATGTCCCCTGTATGAAGCCAGCCGTTTTCCCAGAGCGCTTCACTTTTTTCAGGACTTTTCAGATACCCCTGGGTCAGCCAGGGTGATCTTACCACCACCTCCCCTGTACTTTTACCATCGTGAGGAAGCGGCTTACCCTGGACATTGATCACTTCAAGATCCACCAGGGGAGCCGGCAGACCCGTACGGCAACGGACCCTTACCTGCTCATCTTCATCCCAGTCAAGCATATGATCTTTTAAATTAGAAATAGTGAGCAATGGACAGGTCTCTGACAGCCCATAGGCACCGTAAATATTAATATTATGTTTCATGGCAGCCTTGCAAAGGCCCTTTGACAGAGCCGCACCGCCGATAATAATTTTCCAGTTCGACAGATCAATTTTATCGATCACGGGGGTGTTCAAAAGCATGTGAATAATTGTGGGAACACAGTGGGAAAAGGTCACCTTTTCCTTTGAAACCAGTTTAAGCAGCGTTTCCGGATCATATTTGCCGGGATAGACCTGCTTGTTTCCCAACAGTGTAAAAAGATAGGGCATTCCCCAGGCATGGACATGGAACATGGGTGTCATGGGCATGTAGACATCTCCGGAATCCAGTGTCATGTGTGTTTTGTAGCCACAAAGGCCTGACATAAACCCATAGGTATGCAACACGATCTGCCGATGGCTGAAGAAAACCCCTTTGGGGAGTCCCGTGGTGCCTGTGGTATAAAAACAGGTGGCCATGGCGTTTTCATCAAAATCAGGAAATTCATACTCACAAGGGCAATTTTCAAGTATTTTTTCGTATTCCCCATCAAGATTTAAGACAGTATCAAAGGGCCCGTCTTCATCCGTCAAAAGAATAATTTTTTTAGCGGTTTTTAACTGATCTTTTACAGTTTCCAATAAAGGTAAAAAATCAGAATTCACAAAGATCACGTCGTCTTCAGCATGGTTGATCGTATAAATAAGCTGCTCTGGAGACAATCGGATATTGATGGTATGAAGCACGGCCCCGATCATGGGAACTGCAAAAAAGCATTCCAGGTATCGATGACTGTCCCAATCCATAACGGCAACTGTATCCCCCTGATTTACTCCCAGGTCTCCAAGGGCATTGGCAAGCTGTGCAATCCGTTTTGACAGGGTCGTATAATCATACCTGACCTTGTCCCTGTAAATAATTTCCTGACCGGGTGAATGGATTAACGCCGGTTTTAACAATTGTTTAATTAATAAAGAATAGTGATAGGCACTTTGTGTTGGTTCAATGAGTTTTACAGACATTTTTCCACCTGCAAGTTTCAGTTATCGATTATCGGTTATACTTTCCAACTGAATCCAACAGTATACAAAATCTTTCAATAGTTCAATGGGGGGAAAATAGTATTATTCAGATCTATTCAATATTCATCCTTTGTTGCAGAACATATTTTTATAGTAAGGGCAATAGGTATAAAGTCCTATTTTTGAAGAAGAAAAATATAATAGAACAACATTTGATTTGTAAAAACTTTTTATTTCAATATATGGGAAATAGCCAATACCAACTGGGCAAAGCTTTAATTAAGCTATAATTGGAGATCAACTTGATTTTTGTCCAGATTTTGAAAACTACTTATTTAAAACCACCATAATGTTTTTGATATATTAATAACTTTAACAAAGCAGAATGAAGTATGGTGACGCTTCTATCTCATATAATGGAATCTTATAATGACCCGATTTACCATTGAATTTGAAGGTATATTTCCGGTTTAGGAAAATGGCAGCTACAAGGAATTATTTACTGGGTTTCAAGAACTTGAAGAATATCTGATCAATTTATCACTGTTCTGCTTATTTGGGAACCACTCTAACATAAACCAGTTCTCATATAAGTCAGGTGTAATTCGATCACTCAACGGAAATCAAAAGCAGCATAGTTTTTAGTCTACAATAAGCGCAATTTTCTTATTAAGGTTTATTAATCTCTTTTTAGCTGTAGCATTGCCTGATTCCACAGCTTTTTGATACCAGGAAAGTGCCTTTTCATAATCATTATCTCGCTCAAAAATAATTCCTAATTTCAGCATGGCCACGGAGTTTCCGCTTTCAGCAGAACTTAACCAATGGAAGGGGTGGGATTCTGGCCAGACCGGGGGTCTATGGGGTCTAGGTTTAACACTGTAAATATTTGGCTCTAATTGAATGAGCTGTAGCTCCATGTTGACCAGTTTTAGGCTGAACTGCTTCTCGGCTTTCTTAATATTCTCTTCAACCAACTTTTTGTTTTGTGTGTAGAAAAAAATTAGTTCCCACAGCCTGATGGTGTCGTCATAGGAGCCGGATGCCAGGGTTTTTCCATCTGGTGAAAAACACACGCTATAAACATAAGACGTATGTCCTGTCAGGGTTGCCTTTTCTTTCCCGGTTTCTGCATCCCACAGCCTGATGGTTTTGTCCCAGGAGCCGGATGCCAATGTTTTTCCATCTGGTGAAAAACACACGCTATAAACAGACAACGTATGTCCTGTCAGGGTTGCTTTTTCTTTACCGGTCTCTGCATCCCACTTGCGGATGGTGTTGTCATCGGAGCCAGATGCCAGGGTTTTTCCATCTGGTGAAAAACACACCTTAATAACCCCAGACGTATGTCCTGTCAGGGTTGCCTTTTCTTTGCCGGTCTCTACATCCCATAGTCGGATGGTTTGGTCATTGGAGCCGGATGCCAGGGTTTTTCCATCTGGTGAAAAACACACGCTAAAAACAGAAGACCTATGTCTATTTAGGGTTGCCTTTTCTTTGCCGGTTTCTACATCCCATAGTCGGATAGTTTGGTCATCGGAGCCGAACACCAGGGTTTTTCCATCTGGTGAAAAACACACGCTATAAACAGAAAACGTATGTCCTGTCAGGGTTGCCTTTTCTTTCCCAGCCTCTACATCCCATAGCCGGATGGTTTGGTCAACCGATCCGGATGCCAGGGTTTTTCCATCTGGTGAAAAACACACGCTATTAACCCTAGACGTATGTCCTGTCAGGGTTGCCTTTTCTTTGCCGGTCTCTACATTCCATAGCCTGATGGTGTTGTCATAGGATCCGGATGCCAGGGTTTTTCCATCTGGTGAAAAACACACGCTATAAACATAATGCACATGTCCTGTCAGGGTTGCGTTTTCTTTGCCGGTCTCTACATCCCATAATCGGATGGTTCTTTCACCGGAGGATGCCAGGGCTTTTCCATCTGGTGAAAAACACACGCTGTCAACAGAACCCTTATGTCCTATCAGGGTTGCCTTTTCTTTCCCGGTCTCTACATCCCATAGTCGGATGGTTTCGTCACTGGATCCGGATGCCAGGGCTTTTCCATCTGGTGAAAAACACACGCTCTCAACAGAAGATGTATGTCCTGTCAGGGTTGCCTTTTCTTTCCCAGTCTCTACATCCCATAATCGGATGGTTTCGTCATTGGATCCGGATGCCAGGGTTTTTCCATCTGGTGAAAAACACACGCTCTCAACAGAAGATGTATGTTCTGTCAGGGTTGCCTTTTCTTTCCCAGTCTCTACATCCCATAATCGGATGGTTTCGTCATTGGATCCGGATGCCAGGGTTTTTCCATCTGGTGAAAAACACACGCTATGAACAGAAGACGTATGTCCTGTCAGGGTTACTTTTTCTTTCCCGATCTCTGCATCCCACAGGCGGATGAGATTGTCATCGGATCCGGATGCTAGGGTTTTTCCATCTGGTGAAAAACACACGTTAATAACCGCAGACGTATGTCCTATCAGGGTTGCCTTTTCTTTCCCGGTCTCTACATCCCATAATCGGATGGTTTTGTCACCGGATCCGGATGCCAGGGTTTTTCCATCTGGTGAAAAACACCGGCTATAAACAGGAGACGCGTGTCCTATCAAGTTTGCCTTTTCTTTCCCGGTCTCTACATCCCATAGTCGGGTGGTTTTTAGATCGGTGCCGAATCCGGATGCCAGGGTTTTTCCATCTGGTGAAAAACACACGCTATTAACCCCATACGCCCCGTAATTACCTAAGCCGTATGAAAAAATTTGTGGATAAACAGGATGGCTGAGAATAATTCCAACTGGTTTTTCCACTCCTCCGAGATCAGGATTAAATTTTGTTAGGGCATGGTAGGCAAAAAGCCTTGCAGCATTGTAATTTTTGTTTTTTAGTTCATACTTGGCCTTTTCAGTAAACACAAACCCCAGGTTATGTTTTGCTTTGGTTAATTGATCTCTGGCATTTTCTCGTTCTTTATCTGCAAGTTGTTTTTGCTTTTCAGCATTATCTTTCGCAATAACAGCAAACTGTGTTTGTTTCATTGCTTTTTTCTGTCCAGAATAACCCATCCAGGCCCCATAAAGTGCAAAAATGGTGAGCACGGTTAGCACTAAGCTGACTATCCTGATTTGTTGGATTTTCTTTCTTGCAGCAAGTTCTTTTGCAGCAAGCGCTTCCCGTTGGGACAAAACAGAAAATTCAATATAAGCAATAACATCCTCTGTTAAATCATGTCGCCAATTTTGAAGCAGATCTTCAGCTTCATTCAGGGGAAGGCCGGATCGCAGGAGAAGACTTGCTTTATCTTGATTTTCTGCAATTTTCCAGTGGGCTGCTGATTGTTCAAGCTTTGCCCTGATCTGCTGGTAGTACCGGTCTTTCTGGAGTTGCTTTCCTGCTCGTTCCCAATGGGTTAACAGTGCTTCATGGGTTATTCTCAATTTTGCGCCGTCACCATCACCATCTGCCACTAAAAGGCGGGCATCAGGGGCAAGCATTGCATGGGTAAGATCATATTCAGGGCTGCCTTTCTGGAAAAAAGAAAGGAGAATCGTTCTGGCTGTATAGCTTGCCTCCTTTTCCTGACCAACCGTTACCAAAGCCCTTAAAACATGGGGCAGTGCCTGTTGAATCTCTGCGGGCTGCGAATTGAATATATCTTCTGCTTTACGTCCAAGGGCTCCTTCCATACCGCCAAGCTGATTGTAGGCTTCATAGGTCAAAATACCTTGATCCGTGCGTAAATGCCAGAGTTGATCCAGGGTAAATTCCAGTAACGGCAGGACATCGGGATTATTTCCGGCTATAGTTCTAAGTTCTTCATCAAGGGGAATACTGGTTGTTTTGTCCAGTTCAAAACGCAATCCTGCTTCCTGTGCAGGCTGGGTTATCATTTGGCCAATTTCAGCATCAATAGGAGGACTTAAAGGATATCGGCTTCCTTTTTTTTTGCTCAACTCGTCCAGTATAGGCAGAGTTTCAAGGCGATCATAAAAATCACTTCGCATGGCGCAAACTATCCAGATCATACCGGTTTTAGAAAGAGAACTTAATGATGAAATAAAAACTTCCTGCTGCTGTTTTGTGATCTTTTTATTTGTAAAAAGTTCTTCAAACTGATCGATGAATATAAGTAACCTGGCTTGAGCATGTTCAGTTAATTTTACTGCTTTTCCAGCCTTTGATAGTGCCTGCCGGAAAGGTGGTGTAAATAAATCAGGATTATTTTGCCTGAGAAGTTCAGCAAGGGATTTTGCATCATATTCAAGGTCGGCAAGTTCAGGTAGAGCTGTGTCTGATAAAAGTGTGGAGACAAGGCCGTTTATTAGATTATTAGAAGCATCTCCAGGTCGGAGGATGCCGTACCGGCAAAGCCCGACCCTGTTTACCATGCCGGGCAAAATAAGATCAGGCAAAAGTCCAGCTTTTACAAGAGATGATTTACCGCTGCCACTGGCTCCTAAAACAATTAAGAAAACTCCTCCCATAGCAGCCTGGGCAGCAAGGGCTTCCCGCAATTCATTCTTAGCACGGGTTCTGCCGTTAAAAATTGAAGCGTGTTCAAGTTCAAAGGATTCAAGTCCTCTGAAAGGACTGCCTTTATGCCAGTGAATTTCTGGGCGGAGAATTTTATTTCCAGGTATGTCAAGGCGTTCACGAAACAGCCCCCGCAAATGGATTTCAAGCATTTCCTCAAACTGGGAAGCTGTTTTAAAAGAGTGGGATGCTGCCTTAAAGGTTCCGGCCTCTTCATCCATGAACCAGCGGCCCATGAATTTTTCCACCTGGCGTTTTTGTTTTCTTTTCTGCTCAAGGGCTTCGTCATCATCAAGGGAAGCTATAATACCTTCGGTTTTTCGATACAGCAAAAGATCAGGGGCTCCTGTTTGCTGATAAGAATGAACGGCATCTTCAAATTCCCATTCAGTTCCGGTGACAATATCTCCTGAAATTGAGCCTTTAAATTCATCTCCCGGCAAAGGAGAGCCTAAACGGGACCAGAGAATAACAACAACCACATTGGTCTGGGACGGCGGAGTAATCATAGTTTGAAAATGCTCTGTGGCAATAAGGGGTTCCCGCTCCCACAATACAGGTTCAATCTTAAAATGATATGAAAACTCCCGGTTCAGGCGTTCACAAATGCGCTGGGCAATCTGTCTTTCTGGAATGACATCACCCGGGGATGATATGAATACACGAAGTGTTTTTTTCTCAGGCATTGGCAACCTCTTTTATAAGTATCAGGTTTGATCCTGCTTTTAACCGCTTAACATCAAACAATCACCATGGTGTAATAAAATGGAATGAATGTTGGATCACCAAATATCATTGCTGCTATGATACGATAAGGGTTTGAGTCCTATCTAATGCGCCTACAATAGCATTACCTAAATCTGAGTCTACTGGCAGTTCTTCTTCATCACGAAATATAGGATATATATGGGCAGGGATTTCTTCATTTCTACCATTTGTTTTTCCCACCAGATCTTTAGGAACTTGATCGGTTTCTATTGCCTGATGTAACCAGGTCGCCCATTGCCTACCTTGCTCCGTATTGTCTGAATGCCAGTAGGAGATAAATGCATGGTGTTTTTTTCTGTCATTATCAATCCTTATTGATTATTTTTGAAAAAGCATAATGAACCCCTTCGATGATTTCATGCCATGTGGCATTACCATATCCAAAAAACCTTTATTAATCAATTTAAAATCCTATCTAATTATTTCCTTTACAAGGACAAACAGCTACTGTTCTTTGTCAAACGTGTAGTTCCATTCCTGGTCTATATTTTGTATGAGAAGTTTATCTTCAATAGGTACGTCACTTAAATCACCACCCAGGCAAGGGGCATCTCTTTTGATGTAACAAATTCCATGGTCTGAAGATCTATAAGTTCACCGACACATTCCCCATCGCTTTGCAAATAGCAAGGATACACATATCGTCCAGTGGATGATTTTATGGGATCACAAAATTCCCAATTAATTTCACATTGAATACAGTTTATCAGTGTGTTGTTTTTAAGGTCATAACGGCAATACAACTGATCGGTATAACGCCCACTGGAGAGTGTAGTAGTAACAATTAGGTCTTGTGCGTTTAAAAAGAAATTAATGCTTAATCCTTTAGGTAGCCCATCAAAGATATCATAGTTTTGCTATTTTTAAAATCCTTTGAAGACTTCTCTATACGAGAGCGCATCTCTCTCCACAGACATTGAAGATAATATTCATTCCAGTAGTTAAGCTTCAATTTACAGCATCGGCTCTTGTCCATATTGCAGAAGTATCTAAATTGAAATCTTTTGGTTCCTCTGACAGGTCTAAATTACCGGGAAGAGTTTTAAAATTCGCTATGATTTTATCATTAGCGTTGACCAGATCACTGCAACTAAAAAACATACCAATCAACAATAAGATTATACAGGTGAAAAGAATCTTACTCATATATTATCTCTTGTTTTAGATGGTGCAAAATTTTCATTAAGCAGCGCAATGATGTTCCTCCCTCTCAAAATCTGAAGTACCACCTCTAAACTGATCCATACAAAACATATGGTACCCATAGCAGATCAAACAAATTTAGAACAAGAATAAAATCAATTATATGGAAATGAGAAAGACCAAATTGAACAAAAACCCGTTACATTTTATTGGAGATCAACTTGAGCCTGGTTCAAACCCGAGGATGGGTTGGTAATGCAAATGACACTTGTTGCAGGGATTTTTCAATAGCCTTGTTTGTGATATGATTTTGTCATCCCCTTAAACATTGGATTTTCTGAAAAAGGAAAAAAAAATTAAACGGGTAGATCAAACTGCCAGTCTAACAATGGGGCATGCTGTTGGGCCCCATATATATCGCTGTCGCCTAATCCACCGGAGACAACCGGTCGATTAATGGTAATTTTAAGGGCATCTGCCGGGTCAAAGAAGATAACCGACACAACGTCATCCACATCTGTTCCATATAGTTCTGCTGCTTTTTCTATTGTCATCAGCCTGGAATTTTTAAAATTTTCAAAACAGCTCCGATTTTTAAACAAAACATCAAAAGTCAGCAGGTAGGGTCCTGCATTTTTACTTCGTATGACGCTGGCAAGCTCAGTCAGTCTCATTTCCAGCTCCTTTAATAGCCTCGTAGATCAACGGGAAAAGATCCTCATCCGTGGTTTCCATCAGATGATATATGGAAAACCGATATACTTCTCCGGCAGGAATATCAGATGGAGAAAAAGGAAAGGCAAGGTTACCTGCCGTTGCGATCCTGCCCTCATATCCATAATGGAGAAGCGTAGACCGAAAAAGGCTGCAGATGGTGTCAGCCTCGTCCTGACTGTCGCCCAGTGCCTCTATCACGATGCCCAGCTCATGGGCTTTTTGTATTTCTGGTTCTAATACCCCCATAACACCGTTGGCACCGTAAATGCACAAATGCAACTTTTTATGCATATCTATTTCCGGGAAAAAAGACTGGACCCTGTTTTTTACATCCAATAATATTTCATCGATGGTATCGATCATCAAAGAATCACGGATGCCAGCAATTGAAACAGTCCGATACCCGTCAAGGGATGCTCCCTCCAATTTTAATGTGGGTACTTCAGATGGTTCAAATATTGTTCCTTCAACTTTAACCATCCCATCTTCAAGCTGCGTAAAAACACACTGTTCCAGGTTCAACATCCCGCCAGGGCCATGGAGGTGATAAGGATCAGCCTTTTCATAAAGGGAGTGGGCGGACACAGACATGCGTGTAAATTTTCTTTCGCTGCTCAAAGGCTTTAAGATAAAGCAGTCTTTCTCAAGGATCCCAAGGGCACAATCGGAACCAGAACCGGGAGTTGCTGCAATGGCAGCGCATTCAAGAATTTTTCCCATATGAAGTGCCAGCCCTTTATCGTAACCTTTCATGACCGGTAATGCAGCAAAGGGGGATGGGTCATATGCCCGGCCTGCCAGAATTACATCGCACTGGTTTTTGTGTGCCTCAATAAAGGGTTCCACACCCATCTGGGCAACAATATGAGTGGAATTCTCAATGGTTTCCCGGGTTAAAGGAGTTTTGTGATCCAATGGGGAAATTCTATTTTTATTTAATGCTGTTTTTATGATAACGGGATGAATATCTCCGGGTATAAGACCCAGTTTAAAGGAAAAATTGTTTTCAATTGCAATCTCACGGACAACATTCGCGCACCACTCAAGATGGGGACTGGCACCGCTACCGCCTGCTGTCCCGATAACAACAGGAATCTTTGATTTCAGCCCTGCTTCTATCATTATTGTAAGATCTCTTTTAACCCCCTCTTTATTGGTAAAAGATTTTCCTGACCCAAGATAATGCGGCCCGGGATCTGCCGATCCTGCATCAACCGCTATCAGGTCAGGTTTTTCTGCCATGCCCCTGGCAAAGGAATCCTTGGGAAAGCCATATCCCAATATGGCAGTGGGAGAGAGTACTTTAAATATCTTTTTTTTCTGATTTGTCATTTTACATTCCTATTTTACCAGGTACCAACATCATTTATCGAACACTTCATTTATCAGTTTTGGCCTTTTAAAATATCTCCCAAATACAATATCTGGTATGGAAAAATTTCTCAACTTCAGATTTTAATTAAAATATATAGGATAGCCTGAAATTAAATTTCAACAGCTTGGTATAAACGATATTGGAGATTTCGTTGCTAACCCTTGAATTGTTTCTTAAAAACCTGCAAAAGTATTTTTTATTATACAAGTTAATCTGCAAAAGAACTTTTTATTATAATTGTCAGGAAATAGAATCGAATTGAATGGTTAGATCTTTGTATATACCATGTGCAAGATATGGTCTATTTTTCCCCTTTATAAATCTATTTGGGGATTTTGTTAAGATTGGCATTTTCCCCAAATAGCAATTTTCCTGGCCATTTAGCGAAAATGGCAGTATTGCCAAATCCGCTAAATATAGATTATCTGTTGTTTCATGACATACAATAATGGGCCTGGGTGACATTTATTACCCGGCATTTGGATAAATCAGCTTTGTAAAAAATATAATTGAACCAGAAAGGATAAACCCAAATCACTTTAATTGGAGAAAAAATTTATATGATTTCTTATTATGTTATTATCCGATCATTGTTTTTGAGGCAAATAAATTGAGAAGTATAGCAGAAGTTTATCGCCCACTTTAAAGAAGCTTTATTGACTGGCATCTTTAAGGGGGGAAATGGGATCAACTCCCGTTTCCCGCTCCACATTTTTTATTAATTAAAATTCCAAATTCTGTCCAATATTATTTTTGATAGCCAATTGATAGATAGCAGATGCTGTGGTCAAATCAAACAAGGCCATCCCAACTGATTTAAAAAGAATAGTTTTGTTTTCAAAAATCTCATTTCTTTCCAATAATCCGGCAAATTCTTTTATCGAATATTTTTCTATGACATGATCTTTTAAAGGGATGGCAATATCACCCGACTCTTTTGTGGCAAACATGGTGTCCACAAAAACATCATCTGCTCTTTCAATAATAATACTGGGAAACTCCTGCATATCCGGTCGAAATGAACCGATTGAAATAAAAACTTTCCCAAGAATGTTATCAGGGGTTGCTTCAAATAAGGGACTTTTGCTTGTTGTTGCAGCAATAATCACTTTGGAATTTATAACCAGTTGTTGTGGGGTTTTGGCTACCACATATTCAAGATCAGGAAATTCTTGTTTCAGAGCATTTATCATGCCTGTTACAGCGTCGCTACTCAAATCATAGATATAAAGCGTTTTAATCTTGCGGTTATACAAAAGATAACGCGCCTGGCTTAAACCCTGCACTCCGGCCCCCAGGATACCGGCAGTCTTTATGGCTTCAGTGGTCAAAAGCTTTACCCCCAACCCGCCAACCGCACCTGTTCTCTGGGCTGTGATTGCAGCACCATCCATGATGGCCAAAGGCTGCCCTGAAATATTATCAGAAAGGACCATAACCCCATTCACTGCCGGTTGCCCATGTTCCCGGGCATCTGGAAAAACTGAAACTAATTTTGTTGCAAAAAATTTTTCTGAAAAACACGGCATTAATAATAAAGTGTTCTCATGGTCTTCCACATGCATTCTGTCAGGCATGTTATATAATTGG